>Ga0308157_10000946_pt1 | contig 72472 bp, 62 predicted proteins | sample PhyBR1_FD_201035 | JGI IMG/M metagenome (GOLD analysis project Ga0308157, IMG submission 201035) | Phyllosphere microbial communities from UC Gill Tract Community Farm, Albany, California, United States - DLSLB.R1 | ecosystem: Host-associated > Plants > Phyllosphere > Unclassified | place: USA...
CAAACTCTTCAGTTCAATACTGCTTGGGTTTTTAAGAAACCCTAAACTTGGCTCAGCAATCTCAAATGACTATGTGATTTCTCGCATGGCCACTTGTGATGCTGATAATCTTTTTGACTATCAGTCCATACTCACAAGCACCCACACGAATTGCTTGATTCGATTTGTTAAAGAGCGATTGGCTGAGAGTGCTTCGTCTCAACCGAGGCGCGCATTCTACGCTTTCCTCATTTACTGTCAAGCGTTTATTTTGAAGTTTTTTGCGAGAAACTCGTTTAGCTTCAAACACTTGACTCAACACAGTGGCTGGCAGTGCCTGCTACCGCGTTGGAATGGTGCGCATTATAGGGCGGCGATTTTGTAGGTCAACCTTTAATTTCAATAATTTAGGTTTTCCGCAGAATCCCGGCAGCCGAGCAACAGCGTGCTCGCCCTGCACCCTGCCCTGCACGCTAGTCAGCGCTACAAAACCTCTGCAGGGCACCTTGCCCACTACCCTGCTAATTGCGCACTATATTGCTCACCCCCCCCCTTCCAAGGAATGCCGCCCTTAAATGAACACCCAGCCCCGCAGCCTGGCCGCCACCCTCTTTCCGATAGGCTTGCTGCTGATTGCCATGGCATCTATCCAGTCAGGCGCTTCCTTGGCCAAAAGCATGTTCCCCATCGTTGGCGCACAGGGCACCACCACCCTGCGGCTGATCTTCGCCAGCATCATCATGCTGCTGATACTGCGCCCCTGGCGGGTTCGCCTGACCGCCAAAACCCTGCGCAACGTCATCATCTATGGCATGGCCCTGGGCGGCATGAATTTCCTCTTTTATATGGCACTGCAAACGGTGCCCATCGGCATTGCCGTGGCCCTTGAGTTCACCGGTCCGCTAGCCGTGGCACTGCTATCGTCGCGTCGACCCACTGACTTCCTCTGGATCGCATTGGCCATTATTGGCTTGCTGCTCTTGCTGCCAGCCGGCCATGGCGGACAAGCACTTGACCCTGTGGGTGCAGCCTATGCCCTGGGCGCGGGAGTTTGTTGGGCACTGTATATCCTGTTCGGGCAACGCGCCGGGGCCGAGCACGGCATCCAGAGTGCCGCCTTGGGCGTTGTAGTAGCCGCCCTGTTCGTCGCACCTATCGGCATCGCCCATGCCGGCAGCGCATTGCTCACACCGGCGCTGATTCCCGTAGCACTGGCCGTTGCAGTGCTGTCCACCGCCTTGCCCTACAGCCTGGAAATGGTTGCCCTAACGCGCATTCCGGCGCGTACTTTCGGCACCCTCATGAGCATCGAGCCTGCATTCGGGGCGTTATCGGGCCTTGTATTCCTTGGTGAAGTGCTGACAACTACACAGTGGCTGGCGATCCTGGCGATCATTGCGGCCTCTGTGGGCACCACGCTGTCTATGCGCAAGGAAACCAGCCCACCCATCGCCGCCGATTGATATGAGAAATATTTCCATTTGAGAGCGTATTAGTGATTGTCGCGATCGGCCCCGCTGATTAAGCTGTCACAGCATCATAATTTTTATGCTATTTACTGAAGCGAACACCGACGCTGAGGACATTCAGGAAGAACCGAAGCGATAACGACAGGGTCTGACATTGGATTCGCCCTGCATATAAGGACAGGAATGAAACGTATTTTTCTCATCCTGGCCATCTTGGCTATTGCTGGATGTGCCGCCACGGCCAAGACCGAGGTCAAAAAGGGCAAAAAGGGCCTGCATATCAATTGCTCCGGCCTTTCATCCTCGTGGGACAAGTGCTACAGCAAGGCTGCAAGCGCTTGCAGCACCCGCGGTTACCGAGTGGTCGCGCGGTCTGGTGACAGCGACGAAGAAGAAGGTGACTATTTGTTCGGCATCAATCCAGCGGGCTATACCAGCCGCAGCATGATCGTCATCTGCAAATAGTAGCAAGGGCAGCGCATCGGCTGCCCTCTTCGCCGCGCTTTACAGCGGCGCTGTACGCGCTTTGAGCCAACCCAGCGCATCCCCTTTCAACAACGGGGCCAAACGCTCGCGCACGTGGGCATGATAGCCATTGAGCCACTCCAGTTCGCCCTGGGTCAGTCGTTCGGGCAGGAGGCAGCGGGTGTCGATCGGGCACAGTGTCAAGGTCTCGAATTTCAGGAAGTCACCGAAGGCGCTGGTGCCTGCTTCGCGGTTGACCACCAGATTCTCGATGCGTACCCCCCATTGCCCAGGCCTGTAAGTGCCCGGCTCGATCGAGCTGATCATACCTGCCTGCATGGCCGTATGGGGCGCCGGTGCCGCCTGGTAGGCAATCACTTGCGGCCCCTCATGCACATTGAGGAAATAGCCCACCCCGTGCCCGGTCCCATGCCCGTAGTCGACCTGATCAGCCCAGATGGGCGCGCGCGCGATGGCATCGAGCAGCGGCGACAGGATTCCGCGGGGGAACGTAGCCCGCGACAGGGCGATCATGCCTTTGAGCACGCGGGTGCAGTCTTCCTTCTGCGCGTGGCTGGGAACGCCCACCGGTACCATGCGAGTGATGTCAGTAGTGCCCCCCAGGTACTGCCCACCCGAATCGATCAGCAACAGCCCGTTGCCTTCGATGCGTGCATGCGACTGCTCGGTGGCGCGGTAGTGCGGCATCGCACCATTGGCATTGAAGGCTGCAATGGTCGAAAAGCTCAGCGACACGAAATTCGGCCGCCGTGCACGTGCAGCACTCAATTGCTCGTCCACTGTCAGCTCGGTGACGACCTCTCGGCCAAGGTTGGCTTCCAGCCAGGCGAAGAATTCGCACAACGCCGCCCCGTCTTCCTCCATGACCTGACGGATGTGGGGAAGATCAGCGTCACCTTTGCAGGCCTTGCTCAGGGTGGTGGGGTTCAGCCCCTCGACCAGCTCCACATCCGCCGGCAAGTTGGCCAACAGGCTGCAGGTGACGCGTGCCGGGTCCACCAGTAGCCGGCTGCCTGCCGCCACGGCAGCCAGCGCCTGCCCTGCTTCGCTGTAGTCGCGCACTTCGACACCGTCGCTCGCCAGTACCTGGCGCAGGTGCGCATCCACCTTGCCTTGGCCAACGAACAGCATGGCCTGCTGCTGGCTGACCAAGGTGAAGGCCAGAAACACCGGGTTGTATGAGACGTCGCTACCGCGCAGATTGAACAGCCAGGCAATGTCATCGAGGGTGGCAATGAAGTGCCAGTCGGCCCCCTTGGCCTGCATGGCCTGGCGCAACTGCGCGAGCTTTTGCGCCCGGCTCGTCGTGGCGTGCGGCTGCAAATGCTGATAGACCGGATTGCCAGGCAGCGCCGGACGCCCGTCCCACACCTCGCCTAGCAGGTCCTGGTCGGTTACCAGCCGCGCCCCGCGCGCCTTCAGGCGCTCTGCCAATTGCCGCGCCGAGGCCAATGCCATGACGGCACCATCGACTGCAACGGTGCCGTTGGGCTCGGCGTGCTCGCCCAGCCACTCCAGCGCGCCAGGCTTACCCGGCGACAGCTTCATCAGCTCAATGCCACTGCCGGCCAATTCGTGCTCGGCCTGTTCCCAGTAGCGGCTATCGACCCATAGCCCGGCAAACGCCGAGGTGACCACCAGCGTACCCACCGAGCCATGAAACCCCGACAGCCACTGGCGCCCTTGCCAATAGCCGGGCAGGTATTCGGAGAGGTGCGGGTCGGCCGAAGGCACCAGCAGGGCATCGATGTGCCTTGCGGCCATGGCTTGGCGCACCCGCACCAGGCGCTGTGGCACGCTTTGTTCAAAGGGGGTATGCACGTTCATGCGCTCTCCTGCGGCTACATCAGGGTTTATCCAATAGGCGGATAATGGAGCAGGCGCCAAAGCCCTGCAATCGCCCAGGCGTGAACCGGAACCGTCCTACACCAGGACCACCGATCCAGTATTGCTGAACTTCCGCAAGGTCATGGCTTCACACACTGTACATTCGCCACACACAGGCAGCAGACCATGCCCAGTGCCTGCCCCGCTAAAACTGCAGTCGTGCTGCTCGACACTCGGGAACATACACCCGAGCATGAGCGGGCTGTGCACCTGAAGCTCGCCGAGGGCCTGGCGCGCTTGCTGGGCTGCCCCCATGTGCAGCCCGCGCGGCTGCCTGTCGCCACCGACAACTACTATTGCATCCCGACCGAAACCCTGACCGACACCGAGCAGGCTGCCAGCCTGGGCATTGTCAGTGAGTCCGATCTATTCGGCGGCTTGGTACCCTGCCCCTACATGGCCACCAAAGCCATTTCCCACCCGCTGCCTGCGGGAGCCTGCGGCCCAGTGGGCTGGACCGATGGCTTCGCCCGCCAGGCGGGCGGCGCTTTGCTGCGCGGTTTTACGGTGTTCAGCAAAACCGATGCCCACCATGCTGCAGCCTTGCTGCTGCGCGCTGGCCCTGTGCGCATCAAGCCGGTACGGGCCAGCGCAGGCCGCGGTCAACAGGTGATCACCGCACTGGAACAGCTGACGCCTTTACTGAGCCCTATGGACGACCAGCAGTTGGCGGTATGGGGGCTGGTGCTGGAAGAAGACCTGAGCCAAGTTCAGACGTTCAGCGTTGGCCAGGTACGGGTGGCCGGCCTCATCTGCAGTTACCATGGCATCCAACAACTCACCCGTGACCATCAGGGCTGCGAAGTGTACGGGGGGTCTGACCTGATAGTAGTCCGTGGTGACTATCAGGCCCTGTTGCAACGCCCCCTTGAAGATCACCTGCGGCTGGCCGTGAACCAGGCCATGGCCTATGAGCAGGCTGCCGAACGGCATTTTCCGGGCTTTGTGGCGTCGCGGCGCAACTACGATATCGCCCGCGGCACCACTGCCTCAGGCCAGCTATGCAGCGGGGTGCTCGAACAATCCTGGCGCATGGGCGGTGCCAGCAGCGCCGAGCTGCTGGCCTTGCAGGCGTTTGCCGACGACCCGGCACTGCAGCAGGTACGTGCATCCACCCATGAAGTGTTCGGCGGCGCCGACCTGCCCGCCGATGCCACCCTTTTCTATCAAGGAAACGACAGTGAACTCGGACAACTCAGCAAATTTGCGCGGATTCGCGAGCATGGCCATTCAGAGTGAAACCGTTGAGCTGCAGGTGGAGAAGGACCGCATTGCCGGGACCTTGGTCAGCCCCGGCAGCAAGATGCCAGGTATTCTCTTCGTCCACGGCTGGGGTGGCAGCCAGCAACGTGACCTGGCTCGCGCCCGGCATATCACCGGCCTGGGCTGCGTGTGCATGACCTTCGACCTGCGCGGCCATGAAAAGACCCAAAGCCAGCGCCTGACCGTTACCCGTGAGCAGAATCTGCAAGACCTGCTGGTGGCTTACGACCGCCTGATCAGCCACCCGGCGGTCGACAGCGACGCCATCGCCATCATCGGCAGCAGCTATGGCGGCTACCTGGCCACCTTGCTGACCCGCGAACGCCCGGTGAAATGGCTGGCCCTGCGGGTACCGGCCATGTACTGGGACGAAGAATGGGACAGTCCCAAGCAAGCCCTTGATCGTCAGCGCTTGAACGCCTACCGCCAGCGCCCGCTGGGCCCGGCCGACAACCGCGCCCTGGCCGCCTGCGCCGAGTTCGTCGGTGATGTGCTGCTGGTGGAGTCCGAACACGACGACTATGTACCGCACAGCACCTTGATGAGCTACCGCTCGGCATTCGTCAGCGCCCACTCACTGACCCACCGCATGGTCGACGGCGCCGACCACGCGTTATCCAGTGAAGAAAGCCAGAAAGCCTACAGCTCGATTCTGGCGGCATGGATCAGCGAAATGGTCATCGGTGCCCGCCTGGACCGCTACCCACACTACGCACCGTGGTACGCCTGACCCTCCCCCACTTGGCAATGCAGGCCGCCATCGGCGCTGCGCGCCAGGCTGCGCAGGGTCTGGTAGGCTGCAAAATTGACACCCCGTGCCTGGTGGCGGCGCAACAACTCGAGGAAGGGTTCCTCGTTGAAATACTCGGCCGCCGCCGACCAGGCCTGGCGTGACTGCCATTGCAGGTACTGCAGCACCCGGCTGCCATCGTCGCTTGCCTGAATACTGACGCCTTGCAGGCCTTCGCAGCGCACCGCCAACACTTCGCTGCGCGCCACCAGCGCTTGAGCCAGCGCCTGCTGGCACGGGCTTGGCACTTCGTATTCGATCATCTGGGTGAACCACAGGGCTTGAGGGTTTGCCGACATCGACAGTCTCCTGGCTACGGGCGCATGCAGCGCGATGCCGAGCAGGGTAAAACCTCAAGTTAAGTCAAGGTCAAGCAGTTTGTGCACGCGCTACGCCGTTACCGCAAAGCGTCGCCGGTACTCACTCGGCGTCAACCCGGTGATGCGCTGAAAGACTTTGCGAAACGCTCCCGGATCCTGATAGCCAACCCCCCAGGCGATCTGCTCGACATTGCGCCGGGTGAACTCCAGCAACCGGCACGCGCGCCCTACGCGCACCTGTTGACAGTATTCGGTGGGGCGCAACCCGGTGGCGGCTCGAAAACGCCGCAGGAACGTGCGCGCTTCCAAGCCCGCGCAGGCCGCCATTGCAGCCAGGTCTGCATGCTGCCCATCACTGCCCTGCAGCCAATGCTGCACTTTCAGGATGGCTTCGTCGCCATGGTCCAGCCGAGGGTTGAACAACGCCCCGGGCAATGCCGCGGTGACAGGTTCGACTGCCAGATAGCGGGCAGTTTCCCGCGCTACCGTCGCCCCCAGAAAACGTTCGAGCAGCCGCACCCCCAGGTCGGTCCAGGCCATCAACCCCGCCGAGGTGACAATGTCGCCGTCGTCCAGTACCGGCTGCTGGGTCTGCACGCGCACGTTGGGGAACCGCTGCGCCAGCGCCTGCACGTAGTTCCAGTGGGTACAGGCCGGGCGACCATCCAGCAAGCCACTGGCGGCGATGAAAAACACGCCGATACACACCGACGCCAGCACCGCGCCACGCCCGTGCAACAGGCACAGGCACGACCGATGCTGTTCCAGCAAGTCGCCATGCGGGGTCGATTCCAGGCTTGGCGGGATGATCAGGACACGCACACCTGCCAGGTCGACAGCCGGGCTGCCAGGGGCCAGCTGCAAGTGACCGGCGACGTCGGCCTGCCAGCAGCTGATACGCACCTGCGGCAACGCGACAGCACCCAGTTCGGCTGCGACCCGATTGGCCACGGTAAAGAGGTCGCGCAGGCCATACAGGGCAGCCTGCTGTACACCAGGGTAAAGCAGCAAGCCGATGTCCAGCCTGGCCGTGTTGTCAGTTTTCACCCGCATAGTGTCGTTCACGCCAATCCTCAGGTCGGGCCCCACAGCCTATAACTAACGCCAACCCACGACTACTGCCACAGGAGGCAGCATGAACAAGCACGCGCTGATTATCATCGACATCCAGAACGACTACTTCCCAGGCGGCAAGAGGCCCCTCGATGGGGCTGAGGCAGCGGCCGAAAACGCGGCCCGCGTGCTGGCCGCGGCCCGCACGCGCGGCGACCTGGTGGTGCACGTGCGGCATGAGTTCACCAGCGCCGATGCGCCATTCTTTGCCCCGGGTTCGCCGGGCGCCGCCTTCTACAGCAAGGTCCAGCCGGCTGCAGGCGAGCCGGTGATACTCAAGCACAAGGTCAACGCCTTTCTCGAAACTGGCCTTGAACAAACGCTCCGAACGCATGGCATCGAAGCCGTGACCATCGTTGGCAGCATGAGCCACATGTGCATTGATGCCGCTACCCGGGCAGCCGCCGACCTGGGTTTTGAAGTGACCGTGGTGGACGATGCCTGCGCGACCCTGGCACTGGCGTTCGACGGCAACCAGGTGCCAGCGGCCCAGGTGCAAGATGCGACCATGGCAGCGCTGGCCTTCGCCTACGCCAAAGTCGTGAAGACGAGCGAATGGGTGCCCGGCCAGGCATGAAGTGCTCGGGGCGCTTTGCGCCCACCCCGCCGGCAGATCACTTGCAAACCACCACGGGGCGGCGAACTTGCGCGGCCTCAGATCACCACATTGCGCACAAACCGCACCGGCACGGCGCCATCGTTCCGGTAGGCGTACCGGCAATTGCTGGGGAATACCTGGAACTGCCCCACCTGCAGGCGATGTTCCATCCCCTCGATGATCAGGGTAAGTTGCCCTGCGCACACATAGATCTGCTCACTCCAACCCTCGGCATCGGCCTCGCTGGCATAACGCTCGCCTGGCGCCAGGGTCCACTCCCACAGCTCGACCTCGCGCCGCGCCGAACTGGTGCCCAGCAAAACGGCCCGGCTCTGCGGGTGCTCGCCCGCCCAGGCCAGCTCTTCGATACGCCCTGGATCACGCCGGTCCGGCGCCTGGATCAGCGTACTGAAGGCTACCCCCAACGCCTCGGCGATCAAATCCAGGGTGGTCAGGCTGACGTTCTTTTCCCCCGCCTCGATGGCCACCAGCATGCGCCGGCTGACACCCGAGCGTTCAGCCAGCACCGCCTGGCTCATTCCGGCGGCGTTGCGCAGGCTGCGAACATTGAGGCTGACGTGTTGCAGCACCGAAGCACGGTGCGCGGAATCTTTGTGCACTATATTGCTCACCGTTCTGTATTGCGCAGTATACTGCCCACTTTGCGGCGATTGTGCGCCGCCTGACGCCGAGTGTGCAAGACCATGATCCAGCCCAGCAGCAAGCCAACCCCTACCGTTACCTTTCGCCTGAGCAAGGCAGAAGTCGTGCTGGTGTTCATTACCATGCTGTGGGGTGGCACCTTTTTGCTCGTCCATAACGTGATGAGTGTCAGCGGCCCGATGTTCTTCGTCGGCCTGCGCTTTGCGGCAGCGGCGTTGTTCGTGGGCGTGGTGTCAGCGCGAGCGCTGCCTGGGCTGACCTTCACCGAGCTCAAGGCCGGCATGCTGATCGGTGTCACGATCATGCTCGGCTATGGTTTGCAGACCATGGGCCTGCAAACCATCAGCAGCAGCCAGTCGGCGTTCATCACTGCGCTGTATGTACCGTTCGTGCCCCTGTTGCAGTGGCTGGTACTCGGCCGCCGGCCAGGCCTGATGCCCAGCATCGGCATTTGCCTGGCGTTCGCCGGCCTGATGCTGCTGGCCGGCCCGGAAGGCGGCAGCCTGCATTTCAGTGAAGGCGAAATGGTGACCTTGGTCAGCGCTGTGGCGATCGCCGGCGAGATCATCCTGATCAGCCGCTACGCCGGACAGGTCGATGTGCGTCGGGTCACCGTTGTCCAGTTGGCGACCGCGTCAGTGTTGGCGTTTTTGATGATCGTCCCGACCCAGGAGCGCATCCCCGACTTTTCCTGGCTGCTGCTGGCAAGCGCCGTAGGCCTGGGCGCGATGAGTGCGGTAATCCAGGTGGCGATGAACTGGGCGCAGAAGTCGGTCTCGCCCACCCGGGCAACGCTTATCTATGCCGGTGAGCCGGTGTGGGCTGGTATCGTCGGGCGTATCGCCGGCGAACGGCTCCCCGGCGTGGCGCTGCTGGGCGGCCTGCTGATCGTGATCGCGGTGGTGGTCAGTGAACTCAAGGTACGGCGGCGCAGCGAAAGCGCCACAGCGGATGGCGAACAGGTATCGGGTGAGGGGCAGGCAGGCCTATGAAGCAGCCAACTGCAGCTATGCTTTGTAAAAAACTGTTATAAAAAAATCACTTGTCACAGTCTATTTGTAGGATTCTGCGACAGCTTGCGTGTTGGTGATCCCCCCCCCGGCACGTATGATCCTTGCAAACTTCTCCAGAATAGGCCGCTATGTCTTTGATAGTGCTATTGCTTCTGCCGTTCGTGGGCAGTTGCCTGGCAGCCGTGCTGCCGCACAACGCACGAAACGCCGAGTCCATCCTTGCCGGGCTCGTAGCCCTGGTCGGTACCGTCCAGGTAGCACTGCTTTACCCTCAGGTAGCCCACGGCGGGGTGATTCGCGAAGAGTTCCTGTGGCTGCCCAGCCTGGGCCTGAACCTGGTGCTGCGCATGGACGGCTTCGCCTGGCTGTTCTCGCTGCTGGTACTGGGCATCGGCACGCTGGTGTCTCTGTACGCGCGCTACTATATGTCACCCCAAGACCCGGTGCCGCGCTTCTTCGCCTTTTTCCTGGCGTTCATGGGCGCAATGCTGGGGCTGGTGATCTCCGGCAACCTGATCCAGCTGGTGTTCTTCTGGGAGCTCACCAGCCTGTTCTCTTTCCTGCTGATCGGCTACTGGCACCACCGTGCAGACGCCCGCCGCGGCGCCTACATGGCACTGATGGTAACGGGCGCAGGCGGCCTATGCCTGCTGGTGGGGGCGCTGCTGCTCGGCCATGTGGTCGGCAGCTACGACCTGGACAAGGTCCTGGCTGCCGGCGACACCATCCGCCAGCACGCGCTGTATCCGGTGCTGCTGCCGCTCATCCTGATCGGCGCTCTGAGCAAGAGCGCCCAGTTCCCCTTCCAATTCTGGCTGCCACACGCCATGGCAGCGCCAACGCCGGTATCGGCCTACCTGCACTCCGCGACCATGGTCAAGGCCGGGGTATTCCTGCTGGCCCGCCTGTGGCCAGTGCTCTCCGGCAGCGAGGAGTGGTTCTGGATCGTCGGCGGCGCCGGCGCCATCACCCTGTTGCTCGGCGCCTTCGCCGCGATGTTCCAGAATGACCTGAAGGGCCTTCTGGCCTACTCGACCATCAGCCATCTCGGCCTGATTACCCTGCTGCTCGGCCTGAACAGCCCGCTGGCCGCGGTCGCCGCGGTGTTCCACATCCTCAACCATGCCACCTTCAAAGCCTCGCTGTTCATGGCCGCCGGCATCATCGACCACGAAAGCGGCACCCGCGACATACGCCGCCTCAGTGGCCTGATCCGCCTGGTGCCCTACACCGCCACCCTGGCCATGGTGGCCAGTGCCTCGATGGCTGGCGTGCCCTTGATGAACGGCTTCCTGTCGAAGGAAATGTTCTTCGCCGAAACGGTGTTCATCAGCTCCACCGCCTGGGTCGAAGCCGCGCTGCCGGTGGTCGCCACTCTCGCCGGCACGTTCAGCGTGGCGTATGCGCTGCGCTTTACCGTCGATGTATTCTTCGGCCCGACGGCCCAAGACCTGCCGCACACCCCGCATGAACCGCCGCGCTGGATGCGTGCACCGGTGGAGTTACTGGTACTCACCTGCCTGGTCGTGGGCATTTTCCCCGCGCAGTCGGTCGGGCCGCTGCTGGCTGCCGCGGCACTGCCGGTGGTTGGCGGCACCCTGCCGGAATACAGCCTGGCGATCTGGCATGGCTGGAATGCGCCGCTGATCATGAGCCTGCTCGCCATGAGCGCCGGTATCGTTTTGTACCTCATGTTGCGCAAACAGCTGCGCCGGGGCCGCTTCCCTTCCCCGCCGGTGATCGAGCGGTTCAACGGCAAGCGCCTGTTCGAATACGGCCAGGTGCAGTTGATGCTGCTTGCCCGGCGCATCGAGCGCCTGCTCACCAGCCGGCGCTTGCAGTCGCAGCTATTCATGCTGGTGGTCGCCGCATTCTTGGCCGGCCTCACGCCCATGCTCTACAGCGGCCTGAGCTGGGGCGAGCGGCCGAAAATTCCCGGGTCAGGGGTATTCGTCGCGCTGTGGCTGATCGCAATCGCCTGCGCCATTGGCGCTGCCTACCAGGCCAAGTACCATCGCCTGGCAGCCTTGACCATGGTCAGCGTCTGCGGCCTGATGACCTGCATTACCTTCGTCTGGTTCTCCGCACCCGATCTTGCCCTGACCCAGTTGGTGGTGGAAGTCGTCACCACCGTGCTTATCCTGCTCGGCTTGCGCTGGTTGCCTCGGCGTATCGAAGGCGTCTCGCCATCGCCCGGCAGCCTGGAGCGTGCGCGCATACGCCGCTTGCGCGACCTGCTGCTGGCGGTACTGGTTGGTGGCGGTATGGCCTTGTTGTCATATGCCATGCTGACCCGGCCGACACCCAATGACATCTCCTCGTTCTATCTCAGCCGCGCACTGCCGCAGGGCGGTGGCACCAATGTGGTCAACGTCATGCTGGTCGACTTCCGCGGTTTCGACACCCTCGGTGAAATCACCGTGCTGGTGGCCGTGGCGCTGACCGTATTCGCCTTGCTGCGGCGCTTCCGCCCACCCAAGGAGAGCATGCAGTTGCCGGCCCAGCAGCGCCAACTGGCGCCTGACGTGGTCACCGACCTGATCAACCCGCGGCATGCCACCGATACCGCACTGGGCTTCATGATGGTGCCAGCGGTGCTGGTGCGCCTGCTGCTGCCCATCGCCCTGCTGGTCTCGATGTACCTGTTCATGCGCGGGCACAACCAGCCAGGGGGCGGTTTTGTCGCTGGCCTGGTAATGTCGGTGGCGTTCATCCTGCAGTACATGGTGGCGGGCACCCAATGGGTCGAGGCGCAGATGAGCCTGCGGCCGCTGCGCTGGATGGGTACCGGCCTGCTTTGCGCAACCCTCACCGGTGGCGGCGCCATGTTGCTCGGCTACCCGTTCCTGACCACCCATACCGCCCACCTGCACTTGCCCTTGCTGGGCGACGTGCACGTGGCCAGTGCGCTGTTCTTCGATGTCGGCGTGTACACCGTAGTGGTCGGTTCGACCCTGTTGATCCTCACTGCGCTGGCGCACCAGTCGGTGCGTGCCTACCGCCCGGGTAACCCGGCGAAAACCAACCAAGCAGGAGCCGCCTGATGGAAGAAGTCATTGCAGTCGCCATCGGAGTGCTGGCCGCCTCGGGCGTGTGGCTGATCCTGCGCCCGCGTACCTACCAGGTCATCATGGGCCTGTGCCTGCTGTCGTACGGCGTCAACCTGTTCATCTTCAGCATGGGCAGCCTGTTCATCGGCAAAGAGCCGATCATCAAGGACGGCGTGACCCAAGACTTGCTGCATTACACCGACCCGCTGCCGCAAGCCCTGGTGCTGACCGCCATCGTGATCAGCTTTGCCATGACCGCGCTGTTCCTGGTGGTGCTGCTGGCCTCGCGGGGCCTGACCGGGACCGACCACGTCGATGGCCGGGAGCGTGACGAATGAGCGACATGAGTCAACTGATCGTCGCGCCCATCCTGCTACCGCTGGTCACGGCGGCCATGATGCTGCTGCTGGGCGAAAAACACCGCCGCATCAAAGCCCGTCTGAACCTGCTGTCGACCCTCACCGGCCTGGCCATCGCCGTCAGCCTGCTGCTATGGGTACGTACCCAAGGCCAGGCGGAGTCGATCGGCGTGTACCTGCCGGGTAACTGGCCAGCGCCATTCGGTATCGTGCTGGTGCTGGACCACTTGTCTGCGCTGCTGCTGACCCTGACCGGGGTCATCGGCTTCAGTGCCTTGTTGTTTGCCCGCGCCCGCTGGGACGGTGCCGGGGCCAGTTTTCACGCACTGTTCCAGATCCAGCTGATGGGCCTGTACGGCGCGTTCCTGACCGCCGACCTGTTCAACCTGTTCGTGTTCTTCGAAGTGCTGCTGGCCGCTTCCTACGGCCTGTTGCTGCACGGTTCGGGACGCGCGCGAGTGCGTGCCGGCCTGCACTACATCGCCATCAACCTGTTTGCCTCGTCGCTCTTCCTGATTGGCGCAGCAATGCTGTACGGCGTGACCGGCACCCTGAACATGGCTGACCTGGCCCTGAAGATTCCGCTGGTGCCAGAAGCTGACCGTGGCCTGCTGCACGCCGGTGCAGCCATCCTGGCCATGGCCTTCCTGGTCAAGGCCGGCATCTGGCCGTTGAACTTCTGGTTGGTACCGGCCTATGCGTCGGCCAGTGCCCCCGTGGCGGCGCTGTTCGCCATCATGACCAAGGTCGGCCTGTACGCCTTGTTGCGCCTGTGGACGCTGCTGTTCTCCGGCCAGGCGGGGGCTTCGGCCCATTTCGGCGGTCAATGGCTGGTGTACGGTGGCCTGGTGACCCTGGCGGTGGCCGCAGTGTGCATTCTCGCAGCGCAGCGCCTGGAACGCATGGCAGCCCTGAGCATCCTGGTCTCGGCCGGCACCCTGCTCGGCGCGGTCGGCTTTGCGCAGCCTGCGCTGACCGGGGCGGCGCTGTTTTACCTGGTCAACTCGACCCTGGCCCTGTGCGCACTGTTCCTGCTCGCCGAACTGGTCGAACGCTCGCGCTCGGCCAACGAAGCGCCGCTGGACGAAGAAGAAGATGTAATGCCGCCCCCGCTGGAGTCGCTGCACCCACCCAAAGGGATCAACCTCGATGACGAGCAAAAGGCGGTGATCGGCCAGATCATCCCTTGGACCATGGCTTTCCTGGGCCTGAGTTTCATCGCCTGCGCCTTGCTGATCATCGGCATGCCGCCCCTCTCGGGCTTCGTCGGCAAGCTCAACCTGATCAGCGCGTTGTTCAACCCACACGGCCTGGGCGGCCCGGTCGAGCAGCCCCTGAGTGCCGCCGGCTGGGGGCTGGTAGCGTTGCTGATACTCTCGGGCATGGCTTCGCTGATCGCCTTCGGCCGGGTTGGCATTCAACGCTTCTGGAAGCCCGAAGAGCGCCCGTCGCCGGTACTGCGCCGGTTCGAATGCCTGCCGATCGTCATCTTGCTCGGCCTGTGCATCTTCCTCAGCCTCAAGGCCGAGCCATTGCTGCGCTACACCCAGGACACCGCCGCCAGCCTGCAGGCGCCAGATGCCTATATCGATGCCGTAATGGCCGCCCGGCCGATCCCTGGCCCGACTTCGCCCGGCGCCGAGGTGCTGCCATGAGCCGCATGTTCCCCGCCCCGCTCCTCTCGGTCTCGCTGTTCGGTCTGTGGCTGCTGCTTAACCTCTCGCTCAGCCCCGGTAACCTGCTGCTGGGCGCTGCCCTGGGCGTGCTGGCGCCACTGCTGATGGCTCCCTTGCGGCCGCAGCACGCACACGTCAAACGGCCGCTGGCCGTGGCCCGGCTTATCGGCCGGGTCGGCGTCGATGTCATCATGTCCAACCTGCTGGTTGCCCGCGGCGTGCTGCGGGCCGGCAAGCAGCCGCCACGCTCGGCGTTCGTGCATATACCACTGGCCCTGCGCGACCCGCACGGCCTGGCGGCACTGGCGATGATCACCACGGTGGTGCCTGGCACGATCTGGTCGGAACTGGCTCTGGACCGCAGCGTATTGCTGCTGCATGTGTTCGACCTGGACGATGAAGCGGCCTTCGTCCAGCACTTCAAGGACACGTATGAACGCCCACTGATGGAGATTTTCCAATGACAGGCCTGCTCGCCAACGCTGTCCTCGCCAGCCTGTTCATTTTCGCCCTGGCCATGGCCTTGGCGCTGTTCAGGCTATTCCGTGGCCCGTCTGCCCAGGACCGGGTCCTGGCGCTGGACTACCTGTACATTCTGGCCATGCTGACCATGCTGGTGCTGGGTATCCGTTATGCCAGTGACACCTACTTCGAAGGCGCCCTGTTGATTGCGCTGTTCGGCTTCGTGGGCTCGTTTGCCCTGGCCAAGTTCCTGCTGCGCGGTGAGGTGATCGAATGACTGAAACCCTGGTACTGCCATTCTGGCTGGAACTGATCACCGCCGCGCTGCTGATCACAGGCAGCCTGTTCGCCCTGGTCGGTGCAGTGGGCCTGGTACGCCTGAAAGACTACTTCCAACGCATGCACCCACCGGCACTGGCCTCGACCATTGGCGCCTGGTGCGTGGCACTGGCCTCGATCATCTATTTTTCGTGGTTGAAGGACGCGGCGGTGCTGCACGCCTGGCTGATTCCCGTACTGCTGTCGATCACTGTGCCGGTGACCACGCTGCTGCTCGCCCGGGCAGCGCTGTTCCGCAAGCGTGTGGCCAAAGAGCCAGTGCCTGAAGAGGTCAGCAGCGGCTGCGACAGTGGCAACTGAAGGTCTGCCGCCTCACACCTGGCTCAGGCGCTGCAACTCGCGGCGCACCATGGCGGCGTAAGGGGGCGGGCCGAGCCTGTACAGCTCTGCCGCCACCCAGTTCAACCAGGCCCCTTGCAGTGTCTCGCGCCGGGCCAGCATACGCTGCGCCTCGGCTACGGCAGCTGCGTGGTGCTGCCGATGAAACTCCGCCCGGCTGACGGGCGCCTCATCAGCTGCAGTCATTCACTGGCCTTGAACGTGGTCAGCTCGCCCTTGCGCCATTTGGCAACCTTGCCGGTTACCGCCTTGAGCAACTTGCCCAGGCCTTCCTGTATCTGCTGCTGCGCGGCGAACACCAACATTACCCCTTGGCCTTCGCGAAATACGATGCCTTCGCCTTCCGGTACGGAAACGAAGGCGTAATCACCCACGCCATAGACATTCAACTTGATTTCCCGGAAGCGCATTTCCAACTTGCCGCCTTCGCGGCTGGGCAATACGGCAGCGCGGAAATGGTCGCCAACTTTCAGTTCCAAGCGCTGTTTATCGTCGACGACCAAGGCACTTTCAGTGTCGATTTCGGCCATGTAAAGGCCTTCGGGATTCTGTTCGGTTACATAGATGAAGCGGCCCTGGAACAGTTGGGCCAATTTACCGCGCAAGTCGCCGAGGGCGAACAACGCATGGGTATCAAGTGTGCTGACTGCCAATGAAGTAATCCTCAACCGGTTACAACCCGCCCTCACCCAAGCTCGGGGAGGCACGGCCATGTCTTATCGATAGGCGAAAAGAGTAATAAAGCGATATACGAAATGTCTGTGCCCGCCGACGATGCGGCGCGCAGGAAACTTTACTCTGGTTTGCCAGATTCGCCTTCAACCGAAGGCGTTTGGCCCATTCCCGGCACGGGAAACGTGATGCCTGAGATCACTCGCCAGAAAACACGACCAGGGCGTGAGCCTGCAAGAAGGTAGGCCCTGGTGCGCATTACTGTAGGACAAATATGCCCGAAAACACTGAAACCCGTCGAGAGGCAAACAACATTTTCAGGCGGCGAGCCCTCTTTTCATTTGTTGCTGCCAGGCAGCCTGGCACTCCAACGCTTCCTCGCGCGTGGCAAAAGCGGTACCGCGCCGCTCACCGTTGACCAGCACCACCCAGCAGACACGCTTGCCCAGTGCCTGCATTGTGGCGGGCACACCTGAACCGATCATCACGGCCACATCGACTCGGCTATGCATGATTCCCTCCGGGATTTAAGTAGCACCCTAACGATATAGCCATGATACGCCTGCGCCCAAGGATGAAACAGCGCCGCCCGGTACAGCTGTGTTACGCCTGCAGCAACAAAAAACGGGGCGACAACAAACGCAAAAAGCCCCAGGGATCGCTCCGTGGGGCTTGGCACCGTGCGCGGGCTTAGACCTGGCGCTGGTGGCGGTCGAGCTGCTCGTGGCGCTCTTGGGCTTCGATGCAGTACTTGGTGGTCGGGCTGATCAGCAGACGCTTCAGGCCGATGGGCTCACCGCTGTCGTCGCACCAGCCGAAGCTTTCGTCGGCAATACGGTCCAGGGCCATTTCCAGCTGAGGCAGCAGGCGCTGGTCGCGGTCGATGGCGTTTACCAGCCAGCTGCGCTCTTCTTCGACCGAAGCCACGTCGGCTGGGTCCGACGGCGTGTCCAGGCCTTCGATGGTGGTGCGGCTGAGCTCGATGCGTTCATGGGTTTCGACTTTCATCGCCTGCAGCAGCTCAGTGAAGAAGGCGAGCTGGTCGGCGTTCATGTAGTCATCGGCCGACATGGCCAGCAACTGTTCCTTGGTCATCGATTTCTCTATGAAAAAATGTGCATTTGGGCGATTCAGGTGCCGCCGACGCCTCGGCATCGGCAACGGAATTCTTCAAGCGCCAATCGGCACTCTTTTACAGGGGGCGGCAGTCTAAGGCGCCACGTCGCGTGGAGCAACTGCAAAAGGCTGCGAATTTGCTTTCCGGCACCAGAATCCGCTGGTCGGTGTCGAGCTGGCAGCTGGGGCCAGCGCCCAGATGGGTTGCGCGCCGAGCGGATCGGAGCCGCCCAGGCGCGAACAGTTGGTCACACACTTCAATCAACGGTCGTTGAACTGTGCCTCACGCTTGGCAATGAAAGCGGCCATGCCTTCTTTCTGGTCTTCGGTGGCGAATGCCGCATGGAACACACGGCGTTCAAACCGAACACCCTCGCTGAGGGTGACTTCAAACGCGCGGTTAACGCTTTCCTTCACCATCATGCTCACCGGAATCGACTTGCTGGCGATGGTCGCCGCAACTTTCAGTGCCTCCTCCACCAGCTCGGCCTGCGGCACGATCCGCGCCACCAGCCCGGCCCGCTCCGCCTCTTCAGCGCCCATCAGGCGACCGGTCAGGCACAGCTCCATCGCCTTGGCCTTGCCGACCGCCCGGGTCAGGCGCTGGGTACCGCCCATGCCCGGCAGTACGCCAAGGTTGATTTCCGGTTGGCCAAATTTGGCATTGTCGGCGGCGAGGATGAAATCGCACATCATCGCCAGCTCACAGCCGCCGCCCAAGGCAAAGCCGGACACCGCAGCAATGATCGGTTTGCGGCGGTTGGCGATACGGTCGGCATCGCTGAACAGGTCATCGACGTAGATCTGCGGGTATTGCAGCTCGGCCATTTCCTTGATGTCGGCACCCGCGGCGAACGCCTTCGCCGAGCCGGTCAGCACCACACAGCCGATATTCGCATCGCGCTCCAGCTGGTCGAGGGCCTGGTTGATTTCGCCGACGATCTGCGCGTTCAGCGCGTTCAGCGCCTGCGGGCGGTTGAGGGTGATCAGGCCGACCTTGCCGTGGATATCCAACAGGATGGTTTCGAATGCCATGCAATCTGCTCCTTCAAAGGTTGCGCGCAATGACCATGCGCTGAATGTCGCTGGTGCCTTCGTAAATCTGGCAAACCCGAACGTCGCGGTAAATCCGCTCCAGCGGGAAGTCGCTCAGATAGCCATAACCGCCCAGGGTCTGCAAGGCGTGCGAACAGACCTTTTCGGCCATTTCCGAGGCGAACAGCTTGGCCATCGATGCTTCCACCAGGGCTGGGCGCCCGGCATCGCGTAGCGCAGCGGCGTGCAACACCATCTGCCGGGCCACCGCGATCTGGGTCGCCATATCAGCCAGGCGGAACGCCACCGCCTGATGTTCGACCAACGCCTTGCCGAAGCTTTGCCGCTCGTTGGCGTAGTCACGCGCCACTTCAAACGCCGCCCGGGCCATGCCCACCGCCTGGGAAGCAATGCCGATACGGCCACCCTCAAGGTTGGCCAGGGCGATCTTGTAGCCCTCACCCTCCGCACCCAGCCTGTTGGCCACCGGCACCCGCACATTGTCGAAGACGATCTGGCAGGTGTCGGAAGCGTGCTGGCCGAGTTTGTCCTCTACCCGTGCCACCTGGTAGCCGGGTGAATCGGTGGGCACGATGAAGGCGCTGATGCCGCGCTTGCCGGCATCCGGGTCGGTTACAGCAAACACGATCACTACCCCGGCGTTCTGGCCGGAAGTGATGAATTGCTTGCTGCCATTGAGCACGTAATGGTCGCCATCCAGACGGGCGCGGGTCTTCAGGCTGCTGGCGTCAGAACCCGCCTGCGGTTCGGTCAGGGCAAAGGCACCGAGCATCGCGCCGCTGGCCAGCGGCGTCAGGAACTGCGCTTTCTGTTGCTCGCTGCCAAAGTGCAGGATCGGCACGCAGCCCACCGAGTTGTGTACGCTCATGATGGTCGAGCATGCGCCATCACCTGCAGCAATCTCCTCCAGGGCCATGGCATAGGCCACGTAGCCGGTGTCGCTGCCACCCCAGGCTTCCGGCACCAGCATGCCGAACAGGCCCAGCGCGGCCATTTCGTCGATCGCCTCCCTGGGGAAGCGGTGCGCCTTGTCCCACTGTTCTGCAAACGGCTTGAGGCGCTCCTGGGCGAAAGCACGGACCGCGTCGCAAATCTGTTGTTGCTCGTCAGTTACCAGCATGGTTCACCTCAGTACAGGCATTCGACCGCCATGGCCGTGGCTTCGCCACCACCGATGCAGATGGCCGCTATACCCCGGCGCAGGTTGTTCTGGCGCAGGGCCGACAGCAAGGTCACCAGGATGCGTGCCCCGGATGCCCCGATCGGGTGGCCGAGGGCACAGGCGCCACCGTGGATGTTGACCTTGTCATGGGGCAGGTCGAGGTGTTTCATGGCAGCCAGGGTGACCACGGCAAAGGCTTCGTTGATCTCGAACAGGTCGACCTCGGCCAGTTTCCAGCCCGTGCGCACAAGCAGCTTGTCGATAGCGCCGATGGGCGCAGTGGGGAACAAGGCCGGGGTATCGGCGAAGGCCGAATGGCCGTGAATCACCGCCAAAGGCTTGAGCCCCTGCTTTTCGGCTTGGGAGCGGCGCATCAGCACCAGTGCCGCAGCCCCATCGGAGATCGAGCTGGCGTTGGCCGCGGTCACCGTACCGCCTTCACGGAAGGCCGGTTTGAGCTGTGCAATCTTGTCCAGCCGCGCCTTTGGCGGCTGTTCGTCGTCCTTGATGATCCGCGTTTGCTTACCCTCGGTGACCTCCACCGGAATGATCTCGGCGGCAAAACGGCCACTCTTGGTCGCGTCCTGGGCGCGGGTCAGCGAGGCAATGGCAAACTGGTCCTGGGCCTCACGGCTGAAGCCGTTGGCCTGGGCACAGTCTTCGGCAAAGGTGCCCATCAGGCGGCCTTTGTCGTAAGCATCTTCCAGGCCGTCCATGAACATGTGGTCGATGATCTTGCCGTGGCCCATGCGGTAACCACCGCGGGCCTTGTCCAGCAGGTAGGGGGCGTTGGTCATGCTTTCCATACCACCGGCCACCACCACCTCGGCGGTGCCGGCCAGCAGCAGGTCATGGGCCATGATCGCGGCCTGCATGCCCGAACCGCACATCTTGTTCAGGGTGGTGCAGGTGGTGTGCTTGTCCAACCCGGCACCCAGCGCCGCCTGACGCGCCGGGGCCTGGCCCTGGCCGGCCGGCAGGACGCAGCCGAACAGCACCTGCTCGACACTGGCGGCATCGATGCCGGCGCGCTCGACTGCACCACGGATGGCGGCACTGCCCAGTTGCGGCGCGGTCAGGCTCTTGAGGTCGCCTTGCAGGCCGCCCATGGGCGTGCGCACGGCGCTGACGATCACAATCGGGTCATTGCTGAGGGTCATGGTCATCCTCCTTATTTGGCAGCCATGCGCAACGCACCGTCGAGGCGGATCACCTCACCGTTGAGCATGCTGTTCTCGATGATGTGCCGCGCCAGCGCGGCATACTCCTGCGGGCGGCCCAGGCGTGGCGGGAACGGCACCCCAGCGGCGAGGGAAGCGCGTACGTCTTCGCTCATGCCGGCCATCATCGGTGTTTCGAAGATGCCCGGGGCGATCGTCATCACACGGATACCGAAGCGGGCCAGTTCGCGGGCTGCCGGCAAGGTCAGGCTGGCAATGGCGCCCTTGGACGCGGCATAGGCCGCTTGGCCGATCTGGCCATCATACGCCGCGATGGAGGCGGTGTTGATGATCACGCCACGCTCGCCATCCTCGCCGGCAACGCCTTCAGCCATGGCGGCGGCAGCCAGGCGCAGCAGGTTGAAGCTGCCGACCAGGTTGACGTTGATCACCTTGGCGAAGCTGGCCAGGCCATGCGGTCCCTGTTTGCCCAGCACCTTCTCGGCGCCCACGATACCGGCGCAGTTGATCAGCCCGTGGAGGCTACCGAAGGCACTTACGGTTGCATCGACTGCTGCCTGAGCAGCCTGCTCGTCGCTGATGTCAGCCACCGCGAAACGGGCATGCTCGCCCAGTTCACGCGCCTTGGCCTCAACGGCCTGGGCATTGAGGTCAACCAGCATGACCTTGGCACCCGCTTCCACCAGCATCTGCGCAGTGGCAGCGCCCAGCCCGGATGCCGCGCCGCTGACGATGAAGTGTTTGTTCGCTATTTGCATGGTCGGTTTTCCTTTCAGGCGCTGGCAGGGGTGGCCTGCTGCGCTTGTTGTTTGGCGACTTCCTGGTTGCGCAGGATGAAGCGTTGCAGCTTGCCGCTCGGGGTCTTGGGCAGGTCGCTGACGAATTCGATTTCGCGGGGGTAGGCGTGCGCGTACAGGCGCTGACGCACATGCTGACGCAATGCCTCTTCAAGTTCGGGGGTGCCGTGATAGCCGCTGGCCAACACCACGAACGCCTTGATCAACTCGGTGCGCTCCGGATCCGGCTTGCCGATCACCGCAGCCTCGATCACTGCCGGGTGTTCGATCAACGCGCTTTCCACGTCGAAAGGGCCAACACGGTAACCAGAGGTGGTGATCACATCGTCACTACGCCCGACGAAGCTGATGCTGCCGTTGCGGTTCAACTCGACGGTATCGCCGCTCAGGTAGTACTTGCCGACGAAGGCCTTGGTCGGCAAACCCTGGTAGCCAGCGAACCAGCATAGCGGCGACCGCTCGCGGTCGACCGCGAGAATGCCCGGCTCGCCGGCCGGCAGCTCGCGCCCCTGCTCGTCCAGCACCACGATCCGATGGCCTGGAATGGCGAAGCCGGCCGAACCCGGATGCACCGGGTGCTGCAGGCCATGATGGTTGCACAGCACCATGCCCAGTTCCGTCTGCCCGTAGTGGTCGTGGATGGTCACCCCCAATTCGTCGGCAAACCAGCGAATCACTTCCGGGTTCAGCGGCTCACCGGCACTGCTGACAACACGCAGGCGGCCCTTGATCGGCGCCGCGAAGGCATTGCCGGCCGCGATCAGCAAACGGTAAGCGGTGGGCGACCCGGCCAGGTTGGTGATGCCCAGCGTTTCGATCACCCGCACACAGCTTTCGACACTGAACGGGCCATCGTAGAAGGTAGTGGCATGGCCCATCGCCAACGGCCCGGTGACGGCGTAGTACAGGCCATAGGCCCAGCCGGGGTCGGCCAGGTTCCAGAAGTTGTCATCGCGGCGCAGGTCGATGGCATCGCGCATGTAGCCCTGGAAGGCGACGATGGCGCGCAACGGTACTTCCAGCGGCTTGGCCGGGCCGGTGGTACCGGACGTGAACATCAGCAGGAACGGGTCGTTGCCCGAGCGCATCACAGGCTCGCATTCAGGCGCGGCGCCGGCCAGGCACTGGTGGAAATCCAGCTCGCCACTGCGGGCGTTCACCGTGATGAGCGTCGGGCAGGCGTGCACATCGTCCAGCTTGCCCCGGTTGACGCTATCAGTGACCACGACACGGGCGCGAGACTGTTCGAGACGGTGCTCGATGGCCTTGGGCCCGAAGGCGGTAAACAAGGGCTGGTACACCGCCCCGAGGCGCCAGGTGGCCAGGATGCTGACCAGCAACTCGGGGGTGCGTGGCAACAGCCCAGCCACCCTGTCGCCCGCCTGCACGCCTTGCGCCTTGAGCACATTGGCGAACCGGGCGGCCAGCATGTGCAATTGCTCGAAGCTGTAGCGGGCAGTGTGGCCATCGCGATCAACATGCAGCAGTGCCACCTTGCCACCGCCTACGTGGCGGTCACAGCACTCGACACACGCGTTAAGGGTTTCGAGGTTGCCGTGCAGCGCCCCAGCTACGGTGTTGCCAAGCTCGAACAGGCGAACAGCCTCGGCGTAATCACGCATCGTCGGACTCCTGGTTTGTTGTTTTTGGAGTTAACCATCGGTCCGACGATGTTCGCGCCGCGCGTCACCCGCGGCAATGGCCAAAGCTGTCAATCTGGGTGACCGGTTTGGCCGTGCGCAGGCCGTGCAATGCGCTCGTGCGCTACCCTGCGACGGGTCAAGCCCTGTTCAGACGTTCCCGGGTCAAGCGCAGGGCCAAGGCTTCCAGTGCCTCCTGGCGGTCGCGCATCAGCGTTCGGGCCTGGGCGTCGTAGGCACCACTGCCCAACTGCTGCATACGCTCTTCCAGCGCCTCCATGGCCTGCTCGAATTGCTGCTGGATCAGGGCGAAGTCCTGTGGGTGTTCGGCGCGCAACACGTCAATCCAGAAGTCCCGCTGGCTGATGTAGCGCGTGATGTCTTCACTCGCCTCCCCGGCCAGCACTGCATCGCAGGCACGCTCGAGGTCGGCTTCAGAGACCTCGGCCAACGCACCGAACAGCATGTAGCGTGGCTGGCCGATCAGGTTCAAGCGTTCAGCCAGTCCTGTTCGGTAGGCCAGGCTGACCTCGACTTCCTCTTCGGCATGATCGCCGCGCTGCCAACGGCCATCCGCGTAGCGGCTGTCGATGTCCGCCCTGGCCAGTGCCAGTACGGTGTCAAGGCGGTACAGGCGCCGTGCCAGCAACAGCCGCGCATCACCGGTAGCCACAGGCTCACCGCCCTGGGTGGCGTGGAGTACCTGGTACCGGACCTCCAGGTTGCTGAAGCAATTGGCGAGATTGTCGGCGCAGGCACGTGGTTCGTCGGCCAGCGCGAACAAGGCTTCGCGCAGGTCGCGGTCCCACGACAGCGCCTCGACCAGGGTCCACACCCTGGCGCCCAATTGTTCAGGCGCAAGGCGAAACTCGGCACTTTGGGTCATCCCCACCAACAGTTCGAAGAATGCATCACTGCTCGGTTCGCTGCGCAAGGCCTGCCACTGCTCGCGGCCGCGGGCCTGGTCAGCCTCTGCGCGCGTGCCCAGCCATGCGTGCATGGCCTGCGCTTCTGCACCTTCGCCAAGCATGAGCGGGACGGGCACGATTTCAGGTGCATACAGTTGCTCGCGCAACGCAGTGGGCAGCGCGTTGCCTTCCAGGTCCACGACTTGCCTCACCGCGACCGGGGCGTCGAGCAATGCCTGGGGCAGCTCGGCAATCTGGTTGTCGCGCAGATCGGCATACTCCAGGCGCGCACACCATTGCAGGCCTGAAGGCATGCTCGTCAGCCCGGTACGCCGCAAGCGCAGCCGCTGCAGCCGGTGCAGCCCCGATACATCCAGCTGCAGAGCGCCCAGCGGGTTGTCGTTCAGGTCCAGCCGGCGCAAATTGACGCAGCGCAACAACACAGCCACTTGCCCGGCACTGGGGCGGATGCGGTTGTTGCGCAGTATCAGCTGATTCAGCTCCGGCATCTCCTCGATGCCCTCGGGTAGCTCACGCAAGGCATTGTCGCTCAGGTCTAGCGTGCGCAGGTGCCGGAAGCAGCCCAAAAAACCCGTGGGCAGCGCTGGAACGTGCAAACCTGTCAATGTCAGTTCCGCTACATGGCCAAAGCTGGTCCCCTGCGGCAACGTCGGCAACGCCTCCACAGCCATGTCAGTCACACGCAGCCTTAGGCCGACCGGGTTGTTTTGCGCATCGAACACCCGTTCACCTTCCAGTCGCCAGGCGCGGAGCAGGGCAGAGGCCAACCGGCGGCGCGCATGCCGGGCCGGGCCCATCACGCGCAACATCCAGCGCTGCAGCGCTTCGTCGAGGCGCCGGAATTCCTGCTCCTGCCGCAACAGGCTGTCGAAGGCCGAGCCGTCGATTTCCGCCATGATCCCCAGGTAGCGATCGACATCGTCATCGCTCAACGACGGATAAAGGCCACGCAGGCGGTTGCGCAACATCTGCTCGATCGACGAGGCCGATGGTAGCCTGCTGACGCCACCACCGAGCAGGTAACCCAGGCGACCGTCAGGTAACCGTCGCATCGAGGCGCCCAGTGCTCGAGCCTCACGCCACCCAAGCAGCTTCATCAGCTCCGAGCAACGCGCGGGTATCGCGCCTTGCAGGGCCAGGCGCAAGCTTTCGGCAGCAGACCCACCCGTATTGCCCAGGCGCTGGCGAGACGCGCTCGGCATGCACGTCGCCAGTACCTCGAACAGCCCGGCGGGTTCTGCCACCTGCAGGTCGGCAGGCAGGCCCTGCTGGTCATACAGGGTAAAGGCCCCTTCGCGCCAGACCATCACCAGCGTTCGCTGGCCACCCGCTTGGGGCAGCAACCGCTCCTGTAACGGCCCGAACACTGAACCGTCCCGCAACTCGAGGTTCAGCATGCTTTGCGCAAACCCTTGCCGACGCAGCAGGGCAAAAGCCAGTGCCACCGCATCGGGGTGGCAGCTGCTGCGCAGGTAGAACGATTCGCGCGCCCTGGTCAGCCGGGCCTGCTGCAACGAGGCACGGGCCCGTTGCGCCAGGCCAAGGGGTACCCGGCCTGTGCTTTCCATCTGCGCCCGCATGGCATCGCTGGCGTGGCTCAGCACGTCCAGCGCATAGGCGTGCGGCAAGCCGGGATAGTCCCGCACCAGCAGGCTTTGCAGAGCATCTTCACCGAGGTAGCAACACGAGAAGTACTCGAACATCCGTTCGCGCAGGCGCTGCGCATGCAGCTCAATCAGCGCGAGCTGGGCTGGCAGCGTATCCGCCTCGATATCCAGCTCATGCACGTACCACTGCAACAGCTCGGTATCGCTCACGGCGGTATCGAGCTGCTGGAAAAACGTCGCGATCCTGGCATCCACCGCAAAGCGCTCGAGGGTGTCGCGCAGCTGAACCGGAAGCGGCCGCTCCTCGACCAGCAAACCGCGCAGAAAAGCCTCGTCCACCTCCGTTACTTTCAATATTTGCGCCAACCGCTCTGGGGCAAGCGATTGCGCGGCCGGCCATAACCGCGCCAACAAACGTGCCGTGCCCTGCCATTCCAATGGCCGCTCGGTCACCAGGCGCCAGGCGCGCTCGCCATTGGTTCGCAGGGCTGGTCCGTAAACATCGGGACCCTCTCGGTGCAACAACCGCCAGGTACCGTTGCGATCCTCGCGCACGCTGTACAATGCCTCATCGCAACGCCACCAATGGCCGCTGCCATCGGTCAACAGACCGTTCTCCAGCGTGGTCAATGGCGCTGCTGGCAGCGCCTGGCGGTAAGGGGCCAGATCATCGTGCCACAAGCGTGCCTGGCCCGCCTCGTTGGTCACCGGGTGCAGTTGCCCGACAAAGGCGCTGTGCAAGGCATAGGCCCCGCCAAGCACAGCGCCGTTGACCGCCAGCGAGGTGGCAACCTGCATCACGTGCTGCAAGGCTTCGTGCTGATGGCCCTGGCTCCAGTCACAGAAACCTTCGAACACCTGCCCCAGCAGCTGCCTTGCCATGTCGGCCATCAACAGCGTGCCAACCACCGGCACGAACAACCCGGCCAGGTTCAGCAACACCTCGCCGACGCCCTCCAGGGCACGCAATCGCTCAGCAGCCGCATTGCTATCGGCTTGCTCGGTAGGTACCGCCAGGTATCGGGCATCCGCCTTGAGTCGCTGAATATGCCAGGCGGCCATTTGCTCGAAAATCGGCGCTGCCGTCGCGAGCCCGCGCGGTTGCAGATCAGGTTCATCATCTTGCAGGCGTGTGGCGAGCAACGCCTGGTAGCCAGCACGCTCGCTGAGCGCAATTCGCCGCGCAAACGCGCCGCGGTACTGGGGAGCGGCCATTGCCGCGACCAAAGCCCGGTTGGCGCTGGGCCAGTCAGGGTAATACTGCAGTGGCCGAGCCTGATCATCCGGCAGGTACAACAGCACCCCTTTTAGCAGCAGTAACCTACCCACCCCACCGACCCCAGGTGACCACGAATCCTGCAACTCGATGGCCAGGGCGCCGTCCACCCGGCAACCCAGCACCTGCAGCCCACCCACCCGTACAAAATGACTAGCAGGATGCGTAGGGGTAGCGCCACGACCCAGTTGGCGCAGCATCCGTGCCTCATTGATCTTGAGCTGCCCCTTGAGGGTGGCAATCTCTGTGGCGAGCGCCAGTTCAAGGCGCTTGTCCACGGCCAGGTCGCGTTCGAAGGCAGCGTTCATGACCGCCGCCAGATGCACCTGGTACGCCTTGCCGACATCGGCTTCTCGGCAAGCGGCCACGACCGCGTCGATATTCGCAGCCAGGACCTGTTCGTCACGTTCAGGCGCGACAGGCGGCCGTACCAGTGCGGTCTGCTCGAAGAACGACTCCCTGGCCTTGAAGTTCTGCAACAGCTTTTCCAGCGCAGGCACCCTGACGAAGTACGATTCGAACTGACGGATGCCGCCAAGGTCCACGCGCAGGCGCCGGCGCTCCTCACGCCAGGTCAGCCGATCAAGCGGTACAGCAAGGCCCAGGGCGCCGTTCAGACGCGCCTCGGCAAACGCCATCAATGGCTGCAGGTGTGCGGTAGCGCTGCTGAGTGTGCGCTGGCTGGCAAGGTGCGCATCCAGTGCAGACTGCAGCGCAGCAAGGCCCGCAGGGCTGGCCTTGCTTAGCCAGTCAGGCAAGCGGTTGGCAATGAAGCGCTCTACCGGGTTTTGGAGCCAAGGTTTTGCAGGTTGCGAGGGCATGGTCAGTGTTCCTTGACGGGGATCATGATCCCCGACTGTGCCGCCTCCCCCAGCGGCGGTGGCAGCAGGAAACGATCGCCAGCCGCCAATGCCCGGCAGTCATCCTGAAGCGCGCTCAGTCCTGCTGCCCGACCCCGTGGACAGGTCCATCGCCTCGCGGGTCAAACGCAACAGCAACGCCTCGATCGCCGCCTTGCGCTCTTGCGCCAGCGTATCGAAATCGCGCAGGTAGGCGCCTTCATTGGCCGCCTCCGCACTCAGCCCCTCCATGCGGCCCCAGAAAGGCGCTTCCACGGCGTTGAACGCTGCAGGTTGTTCGCGCCGCAGGTACTCCTGCCAGAAATCACGTTGCGCGATGAAGCGGGGCAACTGCTCGGTAGCCTCCGCTTCACGCACCGTTGCAGCCGCTGCAGCCAGTTGCTGCCGGCTGACCGCGGCGATGGTCTCGAACTGCATCGTTCTCGGCTGCCCTGGCAGGTCCAGCTCTTCAGCCAGGCCGGTGCGATACGCCAGGCTGACCTCGACTTCATCCACATGCTGCCCTTGCGCCAAGCGCGCCTTCACATCCTCTCGGGCCAGGCGCTCCACCTGTTCCAGACGAAACAACTGCCTGGCCACACGCAAGCGGGTGAGCCGTGCGGCCACGGGTTCAGCCTGTTGCAATGACTGGCGCAGATACAATCGCACTTCCAAGGCACTGAAACAGCTCGCGACGCTGTCGGCGCAGGTCCGCGGGTCGGCAGCCAGGTTGAACAGTTCTTCGCGCAATACCGTGTCGTTCTGCATCGCCTCCAGCATGCGCCACACACGCCGCCCCAGATCCTCGGGAATGACCTGGTAATCACGCGTCTCGGTCAGCTCCGCCAGCAACCGGAAGAACGCGCTGCTGCCCTCCTCACGCTGTACGCCATCCCATCGGGCTTCACTCAAACCACGCTGCGGTGCCGCGACCAACGCCAGCCAGCGTTCGCGTGCGCTGGCGATGGCCAGCAAAGGTGCATCCACCGCAGCCTCGGCTGCGCCCAGGGCAAGCATGCGCCGCCTGACGGCCAAGGACAACGGATTGCCAGATAACTGCACCGCCAGCCGCAAGGCCTCAGGCGCTTGCAGCAGCGGTTCTGGCAGAGCACCGATATGGTTGTCGCGCAAATCCGCGAGCTCCAGCAACCGACAACGGTGCAACTGTGCAGGCACCGTCAGCAAGTTGGCACCGCGCATGTGCAGTTCGCGCAGGCGGCCCAACGTGTCCAACTGCAGTGTAATGGCGCCCAAAGGGTTGTGATTCAGATCGAGCATACGCAGGCGTGTCAGGCTGCCAAGGGTTGCAACACCCGCCGCGGTCATGCGGATGTGGTTGCCAGCCAGGCTGAGGTTGGTCAAGTGCGACAAATGCCCGAGGTCGGCGGGCACCTCGCTCAGGCGATTGCCACTCAGGTTCAACCAGCGCAGCTGAGCAAAACAGCGTAAAAAGCTGGCCGGCACATGTTCCACCGCCAGGTTGCTGAGTATCAGTTCAGCGATATGGTTGAAGTCGGTGCCGGGCGGCAGCTCCGGTAGGCTGCGCAAGGGTATGCCCGTCAGGTTCAGGCGCATGCCATGGAACGTCCCGTGCTGGTCGACGATCCGCTCGCCGATCAGGCGCCAGCTGCGTCGCAGTTCGCCGGCAACAGAGAGGCGCGCCGCCTGGCTGGCACTGTTGCGGGTACCCTCCACCCAACGTGCCAACGCGTCGCTGAACCTGCGGTACTGCTGTTCCTGCCGCAACAGATTGCAGAACGCCGAACCTGGCCGCTCCAGCAGCAGCTCCAGAAAGGTCTCCACTTCTTCTTCATTGAAACCTGGATAGAGGCTTCGAATGCGGGCACGCAACACGCGCTGGCTGAAGTTACCCGCTGCGCCCCTGCCGCTGAGCACGTAGCCAACCCGGCCATCGGGCAGGCGCCGAACAGGGTTTGGCGGCATGCCAACATCACTGACACCCAGTAATTTCAACAGCGCACCACGCCCCTGCGGTAGCCAGCGTTGCAGGGCCAGGCGCAGTGCACTGCACGCCTCGTCGCCCTGCCAACCCAGGCGTTGCCTGTCAGCCGTGGGCAGGCAGGCCAGCAGCGCTTCGTAAAGCTCAAGTGGCCGCTGCGCGCTGGCCTGTAGCTCGGTACCGGCTGCGTCATACAGCCGGTAGTGGCCCTCGTGCCGGACCATCACCACGTGGGCGGCGGTTTGTTCCGGCCCAGGCAGTGCCGCCCGCCGACGACCCGCAATCGACCCCTCGCGTAGCTCCACCTGCGCTGTTGCTGGCCACTTGGCGTGCTCGCGCAATAGGCAGAACACCAACTCGTCCAGGCCGGGATGGTGGCTGCCAGCCAGAAACAGCCCTTCACGCATGCGCGTCAGCCTGGCCACCTGCAAAAGCTCACGTGCCTGCTGCGCCACTGCCAATGGCAAACGCGCCTGCGTGCGCAGGATACCGCGCTGCTCGGTCGTGATGTGCTGCAGCACATCCAACGCGTAAGCGTCTGGCAAGCCCGGAAAATCGCGCTGTACCAGCCAGACCTGGGCGTCAACCTTCAGACGGCGACCGCCCAGGTAATCCAGCAGTTGGGGGCGCAGGCTGGCCGCATGCTCGGTAACCCGCTCCACTTGCTCATCCCGCGACAGTGCCTGCAGCCCGAGGGCGTCCAGGCACCATTGCCAAAGCTGGCCGTCTGAGCTGCCGACACGGGCGAAGAAACGCTCGATCCTTTCATCTGCGCCAAAGCGCTCCAAAGTGTCACGTAGGGCGACTGGCAACGGACGCTTCTCCACCAGCAAGCCGCGCAAATGCGCCTCGGATACATCAGCCACCTTGAGCACCTGCGCAATGCGCGCCGGGCCCAACGATGATGATGCAGGCCACAGGCGCTGCAGCAGCATCTGGGTGCCTTGCCATTCCAGCGGCCGTTCGCTGGCCAGTTGCCAGGAAGCTTCAGCGTTCCACTCCAGGTAAGGACCGAAGGCCTTGTCATCGGTGACGTCCTGCAACCGCCAAGGGCCATGCTCACCCTGCGCTCGTACCCGCCAGTAGCGACCGTGGTGGTACCACCAGTGCCGCCCCCCATCGGTCAGCAGGCCATTGTCCAGTTCGCGCAGTGTTCCGCTCGGCCGTGCACTCTGGTACCGCGTCAGGTCGTTCGACCACAGCCGTTGCTGCCCTGCATCGTTGGTGACGGGCTCCAGGCCATCGACAAAAGTACTGCGCACGAAGGCACGCGACACCACCGTGGCGCCGCCGGCTACAGCCGCCGTTACTGCCAGGTTCTCCGCCACCCCGAGCAAATGCTCGATGGCCTCATGCTGATGGCCCAGGCTCCAGTGCCTGACCCCTTCGTAGACCTCCGCCAAGGTCTGCACGACCATGTCCGCCAGCAACAATGCGCCAACCGTCGGCACGAACAACCCCGCCAGGTTCAGCAGTGCCAACCCTGCCGACGCCAACGCTTGCTCACGTGCCAGCGTCTGGCTGGAATCGGCATCAGCGGTGGGTACCGCCAGGAACCGCGCATCCTCGCGGATCCGCTGCAACTGCTGTAACGCCAAGCCCTCGAACTGCCCCTGCGGCAGGTTGGCGAACGTCGGTTCCAGATCAGGATCTTCATCGGCCAGCCGCTTGGCCAGCGTAGCCACGAACCCGGCCCGCTCGTGCAAAGCAATACGTTCCACCAGCGTCGCAGACCGCGCGGGATGTTTGAACATCTCGACCAGCTCGAAGTTGATCGCACGCCAGGTGACCAGATGCCGGAGGGCAGCGGGGGCATCGTCCGACAGCACCAACATGACGCTGCCAGCATATCCCTGGTTGTCGTTGCCAACCTCCACCACCAGTGCCCCATGCACCGTGCAGCCGAGCACCTGCAATGGGCCACAGCGCACAGTACGTCCCCTCGAAAGGGCAGTTTTGCGGCCCGCCACGATATCGCGCACTATCTGTACTTCCTCTGCCGGCAGAAGCCCGCGGGTGGCGGCTATCTCCAGTTGCAAGGCCAGGGTTCGGCGCAGGCTGGTGGCCAGTGTTTGCTCAAAGGCAGGGGTGAACAGCCGGGCCAGGTGTTCCTGATAACGTGCGCCCACATCGGTACTGCGGCAGGCCTGGACAAGTCGTGCCGCATCATCGAAAGCCACCTGTTCCGGCACATCGGTAGCGGGGTTTGCGGGGTATACCAGTGCCGTCTCCAGATAAAAGGAGTCGCCGCTGGCAAAGTTTTGCATCAACCTCTGCAACGCCGGCACCCTCACGAAGTAAGACTCATCCGTGGGCAATTTTCCTGGCTCGACCTTGAACCTGCGCCGCTGCTCGCGCCATTCCAAGCGGTCGAGATCCAGCAGCGTGCCGCCTTCCCGGTAAAGGCCCTGGGTCAGCAAGCGGCGGGCAAAGGCATCGATCGGCTCCAACTGGCGGAGTACAGCCGACATTTCAGCCTGGCTTGCGAGGTAGGCGCTATAGGCATCGCGCAGCGCCATGATTTGTGAGGCGCTGGCCCGCCTCAACCAATCAGGCAGAATCTGGCTGATGAAATCATCCGTCGCGCGTTCGAGCTTGGGGTGCAGTGGCACCTGTGGCATGAAGGGGCACTCCTTTGGCTGGAAACCCCCGACGCTGAAGCATTGGCACTGTGTGCAGCAGACGGAATCAGTTGCCAGCGTGGCGCGCCTGGATCACCGCGCGGTATTGGCCCGGGTTGCAGCCGAACCACTTGCGAAAAGCCTTGTAGAACGAACTGGCATCGGCAAAACCCAGCCGTTCGGCGATCTCGCCCATGGCTGGCTCGGCGCCAACCAGCCAAGTGGTGGCTAGCTCGCGCCGCACACTGTCCTTGAGCCCCTGGTAGGTCTGCCCCTCTTCGGCCAGGCGCCTGCGCAGCGTAGAAGCAGACAGGCACAGCGTTTGCGCCAGGTGCTCCAGCGCTGGCCATTGTGCAGGTGCCTGGCGCAGCAGATCGGTACGAATGCGCCGCGCCAGGCTGGACGGGTCGCGGTAACGCACCAGGATGTTGGCGGGCGCTTCGGCAAGAAAACGCTGCAATTCCTGCTCGCTGCGCCGCACCGCCAGGCCAAGGCAATCGGCGGGGATGATCATGCGCGTACGCGGGCGCCCGAACTGCAGGCTTTCGGAAAACATCACCCGGTAATCATCACAGAATGGTGGCTCGGCGCAGCGCAGGTCGATCGCCAGGATGGGGATGCGCCGCCCGGCCAGCCAGCAGGCCACGCCATGCACGATCATCCAGAAGGTGAAGTAGGTGAAGGCACGGCGCGGCTCCGCGCGCGGTTCGTTGATAACGATCTCGGCCAGACCCGGTTGGCGCACCAGGCACGGCTGCAGGTCTTCGAGCATCAGTGCCAGAAAGCCCAGGGCCGTTTCCAAGCCCTGCCCCAGGGTTGGCTGAGCCATGCTCGCACGGCACATGAACGCCAGGCTACCCGTGCGCAGCCCGCGAGGGTCCATGGCAAAGAACTCGTCATTGCAGCGCCGGGCCAGCAAGCGCCACAGGCGCGCATAGGATTGCGCGGCAACGCGCGCCTCGGGCAGCTCAAGGCAACTGGCATCGATGCCGGCACGCGCCAGCAGGGCGGCATTGGCTTCGCTCGTTGGGCAGGTCTGCATCAACGCCTCACGCACCAGTTGCATGGAAATCGTGTCTTTCGTGCTCATCGGTTGTTCCGGGCCCATTCACCGGCCATCTTAGGCCGCTGGCGCGAAAACACCAGCCCTTGGGCACACCGCGCAACTGCCATGGCAGGCCGTCACTGCGGCAATTGCACCTGTGGCTTGGCCTCGGCGAAGATCGACCAGCTGGACATGAACAGCGCCGCAATCAACGGCCCGATGACGAAGCCGTTGAGCCCGAACACCGTCAACCCACCCAATGTGGATACCAGGATCAGGTAGTCCGGCATGCGCGTGTCCTTGCCTACCAAAATCGGCCGGAGCAGGTTATCCACCAGGCCGATGACCAGCACCCCGAACGCGGTCAGGATAATGCCCGGCAATATCGCCCCGGTCAGCAGGAAGTAGACGGCCACGGGTGCCCAGACAATGCCCGCGCCAACCGCCGGCAGCAGCGACAGCAACGCCATCAGCACCCCCCAGACCAGGGCACTGGGAATATCCAGCACCCAAAAAATGAAGCCCCCCAATGCACCTTGGGTCACGGCCACCAGCACATTGCCCTTGACCGTGGCCCGAACCACGCGGTTGAACTTCAGTTGCAAGCGGCGTTTCTGGTGCTCGGGCAGCGGCACGGCCAGGCGCACACGGCGGGCCACATCGGCGCCTTCACGCAGGAAGAAGAACAGCAGGTACATCATGATGCCGAAGCCGATCAGGAACTCGAACGTACCCTGGCCAAAGCTGAAGGCCTGGCTGGCCAGCACCTGGCTGCCCTGGGTCGCCCACTTGGTGATCTTGTCGCGCAAACCATCGAGGTTGCCCACGCCCAGGTGGTCCAGCCCGTTTTGCGCGAACGCCGGCAGCATCTCCTTGCCCCGTTCGACGTAACCGGCAATGTCCAGTTGCCCGCTTTCGATACGTTGGTACAGGGTCGCGCCTTCCTGCACCAGCAGCAGGCTGGTGATGATCACCGGCAGCACCGCCACCAGCAGGCAGATCATGGTCGTGGTGATCGCTGCCAGGTTGCGCCGGCGACCAAAACGCATCACCAGGTTGCGCTGCAGCGGGGCAAACAGGATAGCCAGCACAACCGCCCAGAATATCGCGCCGTAGTACGGCAGCAGGATCCACACGAAGGCAATGGTCACCAGCGCCAGGAGCACCGCAAGGGCTTTGTTCTGTAGGGCAGTTTCGTTCATTGCAGGTCCTCGAATGGCGTGTGCGATATTAGTTCGCGCCGCTTGGCCAAAAGTGCCGCTACATCCGTTGATATATATCAAAACCTGCACCGGCCGCGTGCCTTAGCATCCGCGCCCTTTGCCCCGGTGCGCACCATGACCCTGATCAGCAAGCCCGAACTCCTGGCCCCTGCCGGCACCCTCAAGACCATGCGCTATGCCTTTGCCTATGGCGCCGACGCGGTCTATGCCGGCCAGCCGCGCTACAGCTTGCGGGTGCGCAACAACGAGTTCGACCACGCCAACCTGGCGCTGGGCATTGCCCAGGCCCACGCGCTGGGCAAGCGCTTCTACGTCGTGGTCAACATCGCCCCGCACAACGCCAAGCTGAAGACATTCCTCAAGGACCTGGCACCGGTGATCGCCATGGCGCCGGACGCGCTGATCATGTCCGACCCCGGCCTGATCATGCTGGTGCGCCAGCACTTTCCGGACATGCCGGTGCACCTGTCGGTACAGGCCAACACGGTAAACTGGGCCAGCGTGCAGTTCTGGCAAGGCATGGGCCTTGCTCGGGTGATCCTGTCACGCGAGTTGTCGCTGGAAGAAATCGGCGAAATCCGCCAACAGGTGCCGGGCATGGAGCTGGAAGTGTTCGTGCATGGCGCCCTGTGCATGGCCTACTCCGGCCGCTGCCTGCTGTCGGGCTACCTCAACAAGCGTGATGCCAACCAGGGCACCTGCACCAATGCCTGCCGCTGGAAGTACGAAGCCACGCCCGCCACCGAGAACGCCGTGGGCGACATCGTTCGCGAAGTGCAGCCCACCCTGGGCCTGGGCGCCCCTACCGACCAGGTGTTCCTGCTGCAGGAAAGCAACCGGCCCGGTACCGAAATGCCGGCGTTCGAAGATGAGCACGGTACCTACATCATGAACGCCAAGGACTTGCGCGCCATTCAACACGTGGAACGCCTGGTCGGCATGGGCGTGCATTCGCTGAAGATCGAGGGCCGCACCAAGTCGCATTTCTACTGCGCCCGCGCCGTGCAGGCGTACCGCCAGGCGATCGATGACGCAGTGGCCGGGCGCCCCTTCGACCACGCGCTGATGGACAACCTGGAATCGCTGGCACAACGGGGCTACACCGAAGGTTTCCTGCGCCGCCACGTGCACGACGAGTATCAGAACTACCAGCGTGGCAACTCGGTGTCCGAGCGCCAGCAGTTCGTTGGCGAGCTGACCGGGGTGCGCGTCGACGGCCTGGCCGAGGTCAAGGTGAAGAACCGCTTCAGGGTGGGCGACCACCTCGAGCTGATGACCCCACGTGGCAACTACCATTTCGACTTGCAGCGCCTGTGCAATGTGCAGCGGCAGGCCATCGAGGTAGCGCCGGGCGATGGTCACGTGGTCTACCTACCGATTCCGGAGCAGGTCGCCCTCGACCACGCGTTGCTGATGCGTGACCTTACCCCCGAAGAAGCCACCCACTGAGAATCCTGTACTATGGAGCGGTTTGCTCTGAAGGAGTGGTGCGACATGCTGCGTAAACATCTGTTGACCCTGGGCCTGCTGGCCATGAGCGGCCTGGCCCAGGCTGGCGACACCATCGACGTGTACCGCGACCCCAACTGCGGCTGCTGCAAAGCCTGGATCAGCCACCTGCGCGAGAACGGTTTCACCGTCAACGACCATATCGAACCGAACATGAGCGCGGTCAAGCAGCGCCTGGGCGTGGCCCCACGCCTGGCTTCGTGCCATACCGGGGTGATCGACGGCAAGTTCGTCGAAGGCCACGTGCCGGCCGAACAGGTACGCCTGTTGAGCCAGCGCAACGACCTCAAGGGCCTGGCCGTGCCGGGCATGCCGATGGGCTCACCGGGCATGGAAATGGGCGACCACAAGGATGCCTACCAGGTGATCGGGGTAACCCAGGGCGGCCAGGACACCGTGGTCGCCAACTACTGATGCTCGGCCTGTGGGCGCTGTTTTTCAGTGCCTTTGGCGCCGCCACCCTGCTGCCGCTGCAATCGGAAGCCGTGCTGGTCGGGCTGTTGCTGGGCCAGCCCGAGGCCTGGGCCACCCTGCTGCTGGTCGCCACCTTGGGCAACGTGCTTGGTTCGGTGGTGAACTGGCTGTTGGGCCGGGCCATCGAGCACCTGCGCGACAAGCGCTGGTTCCCCTTCAGCACCGCGCAGTTGGCACGTGCGCAGCAGCGCTACCAGCGCTGGGGCCAATGGTCGCTGCTGCTCAGCTGGATGCCGGTGATTGGCGACCCTTTGACGCTGATCGCCGGGATCATGCGCGAACCGTTCTGGCGTTTCCTGCTGCTGGTGAGCGTTGCCAAAGCAGGGCGCTATGCGCTGCTCACCATGATCACCCTGGGCTGGTTTCACGCTCGGTAACACCTTTCACCCGCCCCCTGGTCCAGGGGCTGTTACAGTGCTTTTTCCTACAAGGTTCTACAGGGAGTTCCCCCATGTTGCGCGCAACAGCTCTGGCCTTGGCGTGCCTGGCCGGCGGTTCGGCCTTCGCTGCCGAATCGCCCACCTTCGGCCCCCAGCTCGAAGGTTTCCGCTACCCGCATCCGCTCCAGCATTTCGACTTCAAGTCCCAGGGCCAGGCCCTGCAGATGGGCTACATGGACGTGCCTGCACAAGGCCAGGCCAACGGCCACAGCGTGGTGTTGATGCACGGCAAGAACTTCTGCGCCGCCACTTGGGAAACCACCATCGAGGCGCTGAGCAAGGCCGGCTACCGAGTGATCGCCGTCGACCAGGTCGGCTTCTGCACGTCCAGCAAACCGGCGCACTATCAGTACAGCTTCCAGCAGCTGGCAGAGAATACCCATGCCCTGCTGGAGCGCCTGGGAATCAAGCGTGCCAGCGTGCTCGGCCACTCCACCGGGGGCATGCTCGCTACCCGTTACGCGCTGATGTATCCGCAACAGGTCGAGCGGCTGGCGATGGTCAACCCGATCGGCCTGGAGGACTGGAAGGCGCTCGGCGTGCCCTACCGCACCGTGGACCAGTGGTATGCCCGCGAGCTGAAGCTCAATGCCGAAGGTGTACGCGAATATGAGCGCAAAACGTATTACGCGGGCCGCTGGAAGCCGGAATACGAGCGCTGGGTGCAGATGCTGGTGGGGCTCAACCAGGGCCCCGGGCATGAAGCGGTAGCGTGGAACTCGGCACTGATCTACGACATGATCTTCACCCAGCCGGTGTACCACGAGTTCAAGGACCTGCAGATGCCCACCTTGCTGTTGATCGGCGACAAGGACAGCACGGCGATCGGCAGTGATATCGCGCCGCCGGAGGTCAAGGCCAGGTTGGGCAAGTATGCCGAACTGGGGCCGCAGGTGACCAAGCTGATCCCCAAGGGTGAGCTGATCACCTTCGAAGGCATGGGGCACGCGCCGCAGATCGAAGAGCCGGTCAGGTTCAACCGCACGCTGATCGAATGGTTGGGGCGGTGAGCGGCTGTCGGGCCTGGCCCCCGTCATCCAAACCGCTGCAATTGCATCTCCCGTAGCCGGCTCAGGGTGCGTTGATAAGGGAACGCCAGGTACCCCTGGGTGTAGAGCGCATCGAGCGGTACGTGCGCCTCCAGGTACAACGCCACCCGGCGGTCATAACATTCGTCGACCAGGGCAATGAACCGGCGCACCGCGTCGTCGTTGGGCGACAAGGCGGGCAGCTGGCGATCGCCCGCCGCTACCCGCAGCGCCGCATCCTCGGTGCCACGGGCAATGCGCCCCGCCCGCTGTTCACCGCCCAGTGCCGGCACTGCCGATACCAGAATGGCTGCAAAACGGTCGCACAAAGCCATGAAGTCCACGGCTGCCAGGGGTTGCTCGCACAGGTCGGCAAAACGGCACCAGATGGCGTGATCATTGCGGCGCACCACCTGGATCTGCCGGGCGCCGATCAACAACGGCCGGTCGGTGCCGCTATCGTCCGGGCCAAGCTGGCGGAACACCTCGCCCAGCCGGCTGGGCTGCCCCGCCTCCACCACCCAGTAACGTTGCCGCGCTGCGCCGGGGTGCAGGCGGTGATCCTGGCCGCCAGCCACCGGCAGCACCTGCATGTGCCGCTGGATTGCGGCGATAGCCGGCAGGAAGCGCTGGCGGTTGAAACCGTCGCGGTACAGGTGCTCGGGTGGCTGATTGGACGTGGCGACAACCACTACCCCCCCGTCGAACAGCACCTGGAACAGCCGGCCAAGAATGATCGCATCGCCAATGTCACTGACGAAGAGTTCGTCGAAGCACAATACCCGAATCTGGCCGGCGAGCTCCCTGGCCAGCGCTTGCAATGGGTCGGCAGTGCCATTGAGCTGGAACAGGCGCTGGTGCACCCAAGCCATGAAATGGTGGAAATGCTGGCGTCGGCTGGGCACGGTCAGGCAGCGATGGAACTGGTCCATCAGCCAGGTCTTGCCACGGCCGACCGGCCCCCACAGGTAGATACCCTGGGCCGGGCGGCCCTGTTCAACGGCCTGAAAACAGCCCTGCAAGGCGTCAACGGCCCGCGCCTGGGCAGGGTCGGCGATATAGCCCTGGGTAGCCAAGGCTTGCTGGTAAAAGGATTGCGGGGTCATGGCCATGCCGCATTCTACACGGCCAAGGCCGCGTCAGGTTCAGGGCTCCTTGCTCAGGCCGACCTTGAGCAGCGCCCCATCCTTGTCATCGGTGAGTACGTACAAATACCCATCCGGCCCCACCCGTACATCGCGGATGCGCGCTTTCAGATCACCAAGCAGGCGCTCTTCATGCACCACCTTGTCACCCTTCAATTGCAAGCGGATCAGTTCCTGCGTGGCCAGCGCACCAATGAACAGGTTGTGGTCCCACGCCTTGAAGGTGGGGCTGTCGTAGAACGCCATCCCGCTGATGCCCGGCGACTTCTCCCAGACATGGTGCGGGTCGACCATACCCTTGACATGCTTGCCCTTGGCCTCGGGAATCGGCAACAGTGAATAATTGATGCCATGGGTGGCGACCGGCCAACCGTAGTTCTTGCCGGCCTCGGGAATGTTGATTTCATCACCACCGCGCGGGCCGTGTTCGTGGGTCCACAGCCTGCCAGTCCAGGGGTTGAGCGCGGCGCCTTGCTGGTTGCGGTGGCCATACGACCAGATTTCCGGCCGCACATTGTCCCTGCCGACAAACGGGTTGTCCTTGGGCACTTTGCCATCCGGCCAGATTCGCACGACCTTGCCCTGCAGTTTGTCCAGGTCCTGCGCGGTGGCGCGCTGGTTGTTCTCGCCCAGGGCGATGAACAGGTAGCCATCACGGTCGAACACAAGCCGCGAGCCGAAATGGTTACCCACCGACAACTTGGGCTGCTGGCGGAAGATCACGTTGAAGTTCTCCAGCCGGGCGCGGTCTTCGGACAATTGCCCTCGGCCGACCGCCGTGCCGGCCTTGCCGTCACTGCCCTCCTCGGCGAAGGACAGGTAGACCGTGCGGTCTTTGGCGAAGTCTGGCGACAACGCCACATCCAGCAGGCCACCCTGGCCCTCGGCCCACACTTTCGGCACGCCATTGATGGGCGGCCCGACCTTGCCCTCGGCGTTGACCAGGCGCAGGTTGCCGGCACGCTCGGTGACCAGCATGTCCTTGCCACCCGGCAGGAACGCCAGTGCCCATGGGTTGCGCAGGCCATCGGCCACGGTGCTGACGGTCAGGCTGCCTTCTTCACTGGGAAACTGCTGTTCGGACGCGGCCTGGGCCAGCAGGGGCAGCAGCGCAGCGGCGGTCAGGGTGGCTAGCCAGGGTGCTCGGAGCATGCACAATTCCTTTCAAGTGGGCTTATGGCGCACGCGGGTTGTCGCGCGCTGGCCGGGACGGTTCCAGGTTCGGGGTTTGCTGCTGGCGACGCAGGTTGTCGCCGTTGCCGATGCCGCGGTTGTCCAGCGTGGGCACACGCTGTTGCGGCTCGGTAGACGGGCCGCGCACCGGCGGGGTGGCCGGCAGGCTGCCCTGGCGGCTATTGGGGTTGGCGCGCTGAATCGGGCTGTTGTACGGGTTGCGGTAGTCGGCAGCGAGCTGCAACGGCGGCTGCGAAGCCGCTTGCACGGGCAGGCACAAGGCCAGGCCAAGGGCCAGCGTGGGCAATGTCGGACTCATGCTTCACCTCCTGTACGAAAACGCGGCGCCTGCTGGCTTTGATAGCCTGAGGCGCCAGGGGTTCGCGGCCAGATGTGTGAAAGCAGGTGGAGTTGCATCCTGATGTTTCAGCAGGCGCAGCGGAGGCCGCTGGCGCCCCCCCTCATTGGCCGGTATCGACCTTGTGCCGGGCGGCATACAGGCACAGCATCTCCATCGCCAGGGTTGCCCCGGCCAGGGCGGTGATGTCGGCATGGTCGTAAGCCGGTGCCACTTCCACCAAGTCCATGCCTACCAGGTTAATGCCACGCAGCCCGCCGAGAATCTCCAGTGCCTGCACCGTGCTCAAGCCACCACACACCGGCGTGCCGGTGCCAGGCGCATAGGCCGGGTCCAGGCAGTCGATATCGAAGGTCAGGTACACCGGGCGCTCGCCCACGCGCTGGCGAATGGCCGCAATGACCGCCTCGGTGCCCTGCCGGTGCACCTGCCGGGCGTCCAGGATGGCGAAGCCCTGGCTGTCGTCGTTGGTGGTCCGCAGGCCGATCTGCACCGAGTGGGCGGGGTCGACCAGGCCTTCACGGGCGGCATGCCAGAACATGGTGCCATGGTCGATGCGTTTGCCCTCCTCGTCCGGCCAGGTGTCGCTGTGCGCATCGAAATGCACCAGCGCCAGCGGGCCATGGTGGCGGGCATGGGCCTTCAACAGTGGGTAGCTGATGAAATGGTCGCCGCCCAGGGTGAGCATCGCGCAGCCGGCTTGCAGAATGTGTTCGGCATGGGCTTCGATGCTATTGGGTACCGACTGCGGCGTGCCGCTGTCGAAGGCGCAGTCACCATAGTCGATCACCGCCAGGTGATCGAAGGGGTCGAACGCCCACGGCCAGTGGCGGGCCCACGCCTGCTGCACCGAGGCGGCACGAATGGCCCTGGGGCCGAAGCGTGCGCCGGGCCGGTTGCTGGTGGCGGTATCGAACGGTACGCCGCTGACCACCACATCCACCCCACGCAGGTCGCGGCTGTAGCGGCGGCGTGAAAAACTGGTGATGCCGGCATAGGTACTTTCGGCGGCAGTGCCATACAGGCTGTCGCGGGTAATGGCCTGGTCGTTGTTCAAGGCTTGCTCCACGGTCGGGCTCCTCGGTCTGCAGGATTATTGCCGGCTGCGAAAGGCAGTCCACAGGCGGTTGCGCTGGCGCAGGTCGGCCAGGGCCATGCTGCGGTCGGCGAACAGCCGCTGACGGACTTCGGCCGGCGGGTAGATATCCGGGTCGGTGCGCACGGCTTCATCCACCAGCGGCGTGGCGGCCTGGTTGGCGTTGGCGAAAAACAGCGTGTTGGTCAGCGCCGCCACCGACTCGGGCTTGAGCATGAAGGCGATGAACGCCCGCGCCGCCTCCGGGTGAGGTGCATCCTTGGGGATGGCCAGGTTGTCTTGCCACACCAGCGTGCCCTCGCGGGGGATGCGGTAGATCAGCTCGAACGGCTTGCCGGCACGCCGGGCCTGGTCGGCGGCCATGGCGGCATCGCCGTTGTAGGTCAGCGCCAGGCACACGCTGCCGTTGGCCAGGTCGCTGATCTGCCGGCCATTGGCAACGTAGCTGATCGACGGCTGCAATTGGCCCAGCAGCTTCTGAGCTGCTGCAAGGTCGTCCTTGTTCTGGCTGTACGGGTCCTTGCCCAGGTAGTGCAAGGCCACGCCGATCACCTCTTGCGGCGAGTCGGGCATGGCGATCCCGCAGTCTTTCAGGCGGCTGGCGTACTCAGGCTTGAACAGCAGGTCGAGGCTGTCCAGCGGTACCTCGCCCAGGCGCTGGCGCACCGCCTGTACGTTCACCCCCAGGCCCAGCGTGCCCCAGGTGTAAGGCACTGCGTAACGGTTGCCGGGGTCGGCCGCGGCGAGCTTGGCCAGCAGGTCGCGGTCGAGGTTGGCGTAGCCGGGCATGGCCTGGGCCTGCAACGGCTGCAGGGCATTGGCCTTCAGCGCCCGCGCCAGCACCGTGGCGGACGGCACGACAACGTCGTAACCGCTGCCCCCGGTAAGCAGTTTGGTTTCCAGCACCTCGGTGGTATCGAAGGTGTCGTAGCGGACCTTGTAGCCGGTCTCCTGCTCGAAGCGCTGGAGGGTCTGCGGGGCGACATAGTCGGCCCAGCTGTAAAGGTTCACGACTTTCTCTTCGGCTTGCAGCGGCAAGGCCAGTACCAGCGACAACAGGCACAACGATGAACGCATGACAGACACCTCGGCAAATGGGTGGATGCCGCGAGCATGTCAGCCGGGTTACATTGAAGAAATGGCAAGTTTGCAAAGCTGACATTCACCAGGACCAATGCAATGCTCGGACAAGTGCATGACCCCGACCTGCACCTGCTGCGGCTGTTCGTCACTGTAGCCGAGGCCGGTGGCTTCAGCGCTGCACAGGGGCTGCTGGGCTTGAGCCAGCCCACCATCAGCCAACGCATGGCCCAGCTGGAAACACGCCTGGGCTACCGCCTGTGCAGCCGGGGCAAGGGTGGTTTCCGGCTGACCGAGAAAGGCCGGATGCTGTTGGAAGCCACGCGCGCGCTGCTGCTGAACATCGAGCAGTTTCGCCAGCAGGCCAACGGTGTTGCCGGGCGACTGCTGGGCACCGTGCGCATCGGCCTGGCGGAAAACCAGGACAAGCAAGTGAGCCTCAAGCTGGCGGCGGCGATCACGGCATTTCGCCGCCGTGACGAGTCGGTGCAACTGGAACTGATCAGTGCGCCACCGGCGGAGCTGGAGCGGTTGTTGCTGGAGCAGCGGCTGGACTACGCCATCAGCTATTTTTCCGGTAAACAGGCAGCGTTCGACTACCAGCCCGTGTTCGAGGAACGGCAGCGGCTGTATTGCGGCAAAGGGCATCCCTTGTTCGGCGTGCCGCAGGTGCCGCACCAGCGTTTGCTGGAGCAGGACCAGGTGCGCCACCCGTACCGTTTCATCGAAGGCGACGAGCCGTTCCAGAGCAGGCACGGCATGGCGGTGGCAGAACAGATCGAGAGCGTGCTGACGTTCATTCTATCGGGCAGGCACATTGGTTATCTGCCATGTCACACCGCTCTGGCGTGGGAGGCCGAAGGGCAGCTGTGGGCGCTGGACCCGGGGCTGGATTTTGTCGTGCCGTTTACCCTTGCCCGGCACCGGGGCCAGGTGGCCGGCGAGGCACAGCAGGCGTTTGCCGAAGATGTATTGGCGGCCTTCGCCTGAAAGCCAAGCACGGTGCCTGTAGGAGCGGCCTTGCGTCGCGAAGGGCCGCAAAGCGGCCCCGGCAACAATACTCAGCGCTCAACCCAGAGGGCCCCAGGCACCCCCTGCCCCGTGTACAGGCTCAGTAAGCCATGCTCCAGGTCAGGGTGTAGGTGCGCCCACGCCCCTGGTAGTCGTACAGGTACGCCGGCCCGTAAGTCGGCGAATAGAACAGCGTCGCGCGCTGCCCCCAGACCGTACTGTACTGCTTGTCCAGCAGGTTCTGGATACCCGCGCTGAAAGTGCCGAAACCGGTGTCCTGGCTGGCCAGCAGGTCGAAGGTGGTGTAGCCGTCGATCTCATGGTCGGCGTCGTCCTTCAGGCTGAACGCGTGGTTGGCCTGCAGCCGCGCGCTGCGGCCGTCTCCCTTCCAGCCAACGAAGCCGGTGGCCTTCGACAGCGAGGCATAGCGGGCATCGCGCTTGATCCAGCCGCCGTCGACAGCCTCTTCCTCGGAGCGGGTCAGGTGCAGCGTGCCGCCCGCTTCCCAACCGCTCTGGAAGTGGCGGGTCAATGCCCCTTCAAAGCCGAAGTCACGGCTCTTCTGCTCTTCGACATTGATGGTGAGCGTTTGCGAGTCGACGTTGATGATCTTGTCCGACCAGATGTAGTACAGCGCTGCCTGGGCGTCCCAGTCCAGGTCGGCATAGCGCCAGCCCAGTTCCACCTGACGGCTCTTGATCCCGGCCAGGGGGTTGTCTGCCACGCTCAGGCCCGGCTTGCCGTAGTACTTGGCCGGGTCTGGCAGGTCGAAGCCTTCGCCGTAGTTGGTCCACACCTGATGGCCATTCTTGAAGTCGTAAATGGCGCCGACGTTGAACAGGTTGACCTGGTAATCGTTGCTGCCGCCGGGCACGCCCTTGAAGTCGCTGACATCCACGTCCATCTGCTGGCGCCGGGCGCCGCCAGACAAGGTCAGGTTGTCAGTGGCGCGCCAGTCCAGCTGCCCATACAGCGAAACGCCGTCCACCCGATAGCTCGGGTAACGTGCGGCCTTGCTCTCCTTCTCCAGGTCCAGGCCACCGGATTCGGACGAGGTCTGTGCGTTGAAGGTGGTCTGCTCGGCACTGAAGCGCTCGCGGTCCAGGTCAACGCCATAGGTCAGCTTGAGCGTGTCCCATTGCTTGGCGAACAACCCCTTGAGGCTGGAAACCTCGAAGTTCTGCTGCGAGGCAGCAAAGTACACCCCGCGTGAGCCCGTAGGGGTGGCCCGGTTGTAGTACGGGAACGGGTAGAAGTTGTCGTCTTCCTTGCGGTACGACGCTTGCAGGTAGAAGTCTTGGCCGAGCACGTCGCTGTGGTGGTAGTTGGCATTGAGCAGCAGGCGCCGGGTGCGCGGCTCCAGGCCGGCTGAATAGCCGCTGCGCAGCTCGGCATCTTCCAGGTCGGAGGGCGCGTTGTAGTTCAGGTTGGGGAAGTAGATACCGGTACTGCCGTGGTTGCCCGAGTCGTAATACTGGGCCAGCAGGTCAAGGCTCTGCTGCTCGTTCAACTGCATGCCCAAGCTGCCGAGCACATCGATCGTGCGGTTGTACTGCAGGTCGGTCTGGGTGTTGTCGATGAAGATCTGCTCGCCCGATCCGTCGTAGAACGCTTCGTTCTGCTCGCCGGAGATACCCAGGCGGGCATTGATCCGCTCGTTGCCGCCGCTGATCGACTGGGCAAAGCGGGTGGCCAGGTCGTCGCTGTTGTTGAAGCCGCTGCTGGCACCTAACTGGGTCTCGAAACGGGCCGGCCCGGGTTCGCCCTTCTTGGTGACGATGTTGATGATACCGCCGGTGGCGCCCCCGCCGTAGATGGCGCTGGCACCAGACAGCACTTCGACGCGCTCGACATTGAACGGCGAAATACTGTCGAACTGGCGTGACAGCCCCCTTGAACTGTTCTGGCTGACCCCGTCGATCATCACCAGCACATTGCGCCCACGCATGTTCTGGCCGTAGTTGGTGCGCCCTTCCGGTGCCAGGTCCAGGCCCGGCACCAGCTTGCCGATGGCTTCCTTCAGGCTGACGCCACTGTCGATCTGTTCGCGCAGTTGCTGTTGGTCGACCACCCACACGGTCCCGGGGATTTCGCTGATTGCCGTGCTGGTGCGCGAAGCCACACTGACTTCGATCGGCTTGAGGTTGACCGCCTGCGGCGCAGCCTCGGCCTTGCGCAGGGTAACTGTGCGGGCATCGCTGAATTGCCAGCCCATGCCACTACCGGCCAGCAATTGTTGCAGCGCCTGCTCGACACTGTAGCTGCCGCGCAGGGCCGGGCCGGCCAGGCCGGCGACATCGCTCGTGGTGTACAGCAAGTGCAGGCCAGCCTGGTCGGCAAACGCGGTCAGGGCCTGGTCCAGCGGCTGGGCAGGCAGGTCAAGCTGAACCTGCCGGGCCTGCAGTTGGGCGTTTTCGGTGGTAGTCGAAGCGGCCGCATGCAGCGGGCCGCTCAGCATGGCCAGGGCACTGCAAGACAACAGGGCATGGTGAAGTGAACCGCGGCGGCGGGGCAAAGGCTTGGGCATCAGAGACACGTAGGCGCTTCCTGACAAGTCGTAAATGAGAATGAGTTGCTGATCAGTCTCACTACGACGATCTGGCTTGCAGGAACTTGCAGTGCCCACTGCAAATTTTTTCTGCGCTGGCCGCTCAATGCACCACGGCCAACCAAGGCAGGTAGGTCACCTTCAGCCCATAACGCTGCTCCAGGCTGCGCAACAGCGCCTGCGGCTCATCCAGGTCGAAGACCCCACTCACCTCCAACGCCGCCAGCTTGCTGTCGGACAGCACGATGCGCCCGTGCCGGTAACGCTCCAGCTCTTGCAGCACCTGCCCCAACGGCTTGCCATTGAAGATCAGCTTGCCCCGCTGCCAGGCCAACTGGGCACCGGCATCCGCCGCTACTGCCAACGGCTGCTCGCCGACCTTGGCCTCGCCACGTGCCAGTACCACGTGCCCATCACGGCGCACGCTGAAGGTGGCGGCACGCCCCTGCACCGCTGCACCGGCCGTGTCCACCACGAACGGCCGGGCATCATTCGCCACTTCGAACAGCGCCTCCCCTGCAGCCAGCACCACGCGCCGCTCATGCTCGCTGAATACCACGCGCAAGGCGCTGGCACTGTTCAGGGTGACCCGCGTGCCATCGGCCAACGTCACGACTTGCCGCTCACCCACGCCAGTGTGGTAATCGGCCAGCAACATCGGCGCCTGCTGCCAGGCGACCAAGGCGGTAATCAGCAACACCCCGCAGGCCGCTACGCCCGCCTGCTGCAGCCACCGGCGGCAATGGCGCAGGGCCTGGCCAATGTACTTGGCCACCATGCTTTGCGACACGCCAAGGCGTTGCGCGACCTGCTTCTGGGTCAGGCCGTCTACGCGGTTCAGCAACAACGCCTGGCGGGCCTTGCAGGGCAACTGCAACAGCGCCTGATCGAGCAGTTGCAGGCGCTCACGCGCCAGCAACACCGCCTCGGGCTCTGGCGCTGGGCAGGCTAGCTCGCCTGCCCCGTCGCAATCATCGTGGCTGGCCGCAATGCGTTGCTCGCGGCGCAGGGCGTCGATCGCCAGGTTACCCGCCACGCGGAAGATGAAACTGCGCGCGTGCAGCACCGGCAAAGCCTGCTCGTCGATGTGCACCAGCTTGAGGTAGGTTTCCTGCGCGACGTCGGCGGCACGCTGGCGGTCGCTCATGCGCCGGGTCAGGAACTGCAGCAAGTCGTCGTAGTGCTCCTGGAAACTCGCCAGAAGGCCCGACACAGGTGAAGTCAGCATGGGTTTGGGAACGACTAGTAAGAGAAGTTATCGGCTGTTAATGAGAAACAGTATCTTTCATCTAGGCCAACACTTTCAACGCCGGCGCGCATTTGCCACACTGACGGCTCGTTCACTTAGGCAAGGTCGTACCCATGGTTGCCCGACTGCACCGCTACACCCGCCTGCTCATCGCCCTGTGCCTGACCAGCAGCCTGGCGGCCTGCGCGCTCTTGCAGCCACGCGACCCGCTGAACATCAGCGTGATCGGCATAGAACCGCTGCCGGGGCAGGAACTGGAGTTGCGCATGGCCGTGAAAATGCGGGTGCAGAACCCCAACGAAGAGGCAATCGACTACAACGGCATCGCCCTCGACCTGGCGGTTAACGGCCAGCCACTGGCTGCCGGGGTCAGTGACCAGCAGGGGCACATTGGCCGCTACGACGAGGCGGTGATCGTGGTGCCGGTGAGCATCACGGCGTTCTCTTTCCTGCGCCAGGCCTACGGGCTGGGCCAGGTGGGTACCCTGCAGGGCCTGCCCTACAAGCTGCGCGGCAAGCTGGCCAGCGGGCCATTGGGCACCGTGCGCTTCACCGACGAGGGCAAGCTGGACCTGCCCAAAGGGACCAACTGGTAAACAGCGGGCGCTTAGCGGTTGGCGCTGGCTGCTGCCATCAGCTTGTTGACTTCGCTGCGGACCATGCTGGCGTATTCGGGCGGCGACATGCCCTCCAGCTCAGCGCGTACCCACTCGGCCCATTTGCCCTTGCGCCGTGGCTTCTCGGCGATCAGCCGGGCGGCTTCGCCCTTGGCCTTGCCCAGGTTGGTCTGCCACATTTCGAACAGCCGGGCCTTCTCTGCCTCGATCTGCGCCCGTTCCTCGAAGCTCATGTTGGCCAGATTGAAACTCATGCATCACCTGCTAGACCGTAAATGGCGGCTATCTTACACCAACGCGCCAACCTCACGCCGAAGCAACTTTTCCGGCGCGCAAGTATCCATTGTTCAAACCACCCATCGACGAGGACACTTTCATGGCCCGGAAAAAAGCCACGCTGGCCGACAGCGACCAAATCAAGGACCAGGTCTTCAGCGAATTGCAGGCGCTGATCGAAGAATCGGAGAAACTGCTCAACGACAGCGCTGCCCTGGTTGGCGAAGAAGCCGACAGCCTGCGCGCGCAGGTCAGCCTGAAGCTGAAACAGGCACGCCAAGCCGCCGCAAACGTGCGTGACAAAGCGCAGCCCATGGTCAATGCCACACAGGACTACATCGGTGGCCACCCATGGCAAACCGTGGCCATTTCCGCCGGCCTCGGCCTGGTGGTGGGCCTGCTACTGGGCCGGCGCAACTGACCGAGCGGCCGCGCCGGCGGCACGAATCAGGCGGCCTGCGCCAGCGGAATCCCGCTGTGGAAGCGCAACTCCTGGTCCGGTGACTGGATAAGCTCCGCTTCCGCCGCACGCACCAGTTCAATGCGGCGGGCAATGTCCGCCACCTCACCATAGTGGTGCGCCAGTTTCAGGTAACCCTGGTAATGGCGCGCCTCGCTTTTCAGCAGGCCGTGGTAGAAACGGCCCAATTCTTCATCCAAGTGCGGCACCAACGCGGCAAAGCGCTCGCAGCTGCGCGCTTCGATGAACGCCCCGACCACTAGTGTATCCACCAGCTTGACCGGCTCATGGGCGCGCACCAGCCGGCGCAGCCCCGATGCGTAGCGCCCCGCCGACACCGGCCGCAGCGGTACACCACGGCGTTTCATAAGGCGCAGCACCTGCTCGTGGTGCACCAGCTCCTCGCGCGCCAGGCGCGACATCATGTTGATCAGGTCAAGGTGGGTGTTGTACTTGGCGATCAGGCTCAGGGCAGTGCTGGCGGCCTTGAATTCGCAGTTCTTGTGGTCGATCAGCAAGGTTTCCTGGTCGGCCAGCGCTGCTTCGATCCAGGCGTCTGGCGTCGGGCAGCCCAGGAAGGCATCGATTTCGGGGGTCAGGGACATGAGCATGCAACCACACGGAACAGGCAGGGCTGGCGATTATACCGGCGGCGGCGGTCGGCGCCAGTGGCTATGCTTGATGTGTATCAAGCACCCGACCGGGCAGCGGGGACTATAGTCAGGCATTGGTCGCCCCCTTTGACTGGAGTTAACGCCCATGCAAGCCATCCGCAGCATTCTGGTGGTGCTCGACCCCGAACACGCCCACAGCCGGGCACTGACCCGGGCCAAGCTGATTGCAGGCGTCACCGGCGCGCGCCTGCACCTGCTGATGTGCGACAAACGGCATGACCACAGCGCGCTGTTGAGTGTGCTGAGCCGCCAACTGCACGACGACGGTTATGACAATGTCTCCCACGAAGAAGCCTGGCGCGATAACCTGCACGACACCATCATCGACGTGCAGCAGGCCGAAGGCTGTGAGCTGGTAATCAAGGAACACCGCCCCGACAACCCGCTGAAAAAGGCCCTGCTCACCCCCGGTGACTGGAAACTGCTGCGTCAATGCCCGTGTGCCGTGCTGATGGTCAAGAGCGAGCGGCCGTGGACTGGCGGCAGGATTCTGGCCGCGGTGGATGTGGGCAACCAGGACGAGGATCACCGCCGCCTGCACGCCAGCATCATTGACCATGGCCATGACATCGCCGCGCTGGCCAAGGGCGAGCTGCATGTCATCAGCGCACACCCGTCGCCCATGCTGTCGGCGGCCGACCCGGTCTACCAGTTGAGCGAAACCATCGAGGAACGCTACCGTGAAGCGTGCAAGGCGTTCCAGGCCGAGTACGCCATCAGCGACCAATGCCTGCACGTGGCCGAAGGGCCGGCAGATGTACTCATCCCCCACACCGAGCAGGGGTTGGATGCGGTGGTGACCGTGATCGGTACGGTGTGCCGCACAGGGATTATCGGGGCGTTGATTGGCAATACTGCAGAGGTGGTACTCGATAAGCTGAAGGGCGACGTGCTGGTGCTCAAGCTCGAGGAAACCAGCGCCAATCTGGCCGAACGGGTCCGGGGTTGACGCCCCTGCAGGCGCGCCACGGGGGCGCGCCTGCACACGGGCGCAGGTACCCGTCAGCCCAATGCTTCACGCACCTTCGGGTCCAGCCCCTCCCCGTCGTTGGCTGCAATCCACTCCAGCAGCTGCCTGCGCATGGCCGGCGTCCAGAAGCTTTGCAGATGCTGGCGTACCCCCTGCACGGCCAGCGCTCGGTTAGGCTCGCTATCGAAATAATGGGCAATCTGGTTAGCCATCTTGACCAGGCTGGCGCTGCTCATTGGCGTACCTCGGCTTTCTCCGCTGTGCGGCGCTCCTGCAGCAGGCGCCGCTGTTCGTCACTGAAGTCCTGATAGCGCTGCTGCCATTGCGAGGGCTGGAACACTTTGACCACCTCCACCGCCGTGACCTTGTACTCGGGGCAGTTGGTGGCCCAGTCGGAGTTGTCGGTGGTGATCACGTTGGCCCCCGACTCGGGGAAGTGGAACGTGGTGTACACCACCCCCGCGGCCACTCGCGCACTGACCTTGGCGCGCAGCACCGTCTGCCCGGCACGGCTGCCAATGCCAACCCAGTCGCCATCCTGGATACCCCGGCTTTCGGCATCGGTAGGGTGGATTTCCAGGCGGTCGGCGTCGTGCCAGGCCACGTTGCCGGTGCGCCGCGTCTGCGCGCCGACGTTGTACTGGCTGAGGATGCGCCCGGTGGTCAGCAACAACGGGTAGCGGCTGTTGACCTTTTCGTCGGTTGGCACATAGCCGGTAAGCATGAAGCGGCCCTTGCCCCGCACGAACTGGTCGATGTGCATGGTTGGCGTGCCATCCGGCGCCGCCTCGTTGCAGGGCCATTGCAGGCTGCCATGGCGTTCGATTTCGGCGTAACTGACCCGGCGGAAGGTCGGGGTCAGGCGGGCGATTTCATCCATGATCTCGGACGGGTGGCGGTAGTGCATCGGGTAGCCCAGGGCGTCGGCCAGGGCGATGGTAGCTTCCCAGTCAGCCTTGCCGGCAAGCGGTTCCATGACCTTGCGCACCCGTGAAATACGCCGCTCGGCGTTGGTGAAGGTGCCGTCTTTTTCCAGGAACGAACTGCCTGGCAAAAACACATGGGCGAACTTGGCGGTTTCGTTGAGGAAGATGTCCTGTACCACCACGCACTCCATCGCGAGCAAGGCGGCCGTGACGTGCTGGGTGTTGGGGTCACTTTGGGCAATGTCTTCACCCTGGCAGTACAGCGCCTTGAAGCTGCCGTCCAGCGCTGCCTCGAACATGTTGGGAATACGCAGGCCCGGGTCGGGCTGCAAGGTCACGCCCCAGGCCTGCTCGAACTCTTCACGCACCGCTTGGTTGGAGATATGCCGGTAACCGGGCAACTCATGGGGGAACGAACCCATGTCGCACGAACCCTGCACGTTGTTCTGGCCGCGCAGTGGGTTGACCCCTACCCCTTCACGGCCGATGTTGCCGGTGGCCATGGCCAGGTTGGCGATGGCCATCACCGCGGTGCTGCCCTGGCTGTGCTCGGTCACCCCAAGGCCGTAATAGATGGCCGCATTACCGCCGGTGGCGTACAGCCGGGCGGCGGCGCGGATCTGCTCTGGCGCTACGCCACACACCGGGCCAAGCACTTGCGGGGCGTTCTCGGCACGGCTGACGAAGTCGCGCCAGCGGGCAAAGTCTTCGGTTTCGCAGCGGGCATCGATGAAGCCCTGGGCCAGCAGGCCCTCGGTGACGATCACATGGGCCAAGGCGTTGAGCATGGCCACGTTGGTGCCAGGGCGCAGTTGCAAGTGCAGCTCGGCACGGGCGTGCGGCGCGTCGACCAGGTCGATGCGCCGTGGGTCGATCACGATCAGCCGCGCGCCCTGGCGCAGGCGGCGCTTTAGCTGCGAGCCGAACACCGGGTGGGCGTCGGTAGGGTTGGCACCGATCACCAGTATCACGTCGGCCTGCATCACCGAGTCGAAGCTTTGCGTACCTGCCGACTCGCCGAGGGTCTGCTTCAGGCCATAACCGGTCGGTGAATGGCAGACCCGCGCACAGGTGTCGACGTTGTTGTTGCCGAACGCCGTACGCACCAGCTTCTGCACCAGGTACGCCTCTTCGTTGGTGCAGCGGCTGGAGGTAATGCCGCCAATGGAGTCACGCCCATACTTGAGCTGGATACGGCGCAATTCGCTGGCGGCGTAGTTCACCGCCTCGTCCCAGCTGACCTCTTGCCACGGGTCCTCCAGGCGCTTGCGGATCATCGGTTTGGTGATGCGGTCCGGGTGGGTCGCGTAGCCCCAGGCGAAACGCCCTTTGACACAGGCGTGGCCATGGTTGGCGCCGCCGTTCTTGTCCGGGACCATGCGCACCAGCTGGTCCCCTTTCATTTCTGCGCGGAACGAGCAGCCCACACCGCAGTAGGCACAGGTGGTGACCACCGAACGCTCGGGCTGGCCCAGTTGCACCAGGCTTTTTTCGGTCAGGGTCGCCGTTGGGCAGGCCTGCACACAGGCGCCGCACGACACGCACTCCGAAGCCAGGAAATTGTCCCCGCCGGCCGCCGCCACCCGCGACTCGAAACCACGCCCGGTGATGGTCAGGGCGAAGGTGCCCTGGATGTCCTCGCAGGCGCGCACGCAGCGGCTGCAGACAATGCACTTGCTCGGTTCATAGTCGAAATACGGGTTGGAAACGTCCTTTTTCTCCGCCAGGTGGTTGGCGCCTTCGTAGCCGTAGCGCACCTCGCGCAGGCCAACCTGGCCAGCCACGGTTTGCAGTTCGCAGTTGCCGTTGGCCGAACAGGTCAGGCAGTCCAGCGGGTGGTCGGAGATATACAGCTCCATCACGTTGCGGCGCAAGCCGGCCAGGCGCGGGGTTTCGGTGCGCACCACCATGCCTTCGCTGACCGGCGTGGTGCACGACGCCGGGTAGCCGCGCATGCCTTCGATTTCCACCATGCACATGCGGCACGAGCCAAAGGCTTCAAGGCTGTCGGTGGCACACAGTTTGGGGATGCTGGTGCCGAGCATGGCCGCGGCGCGCATCACCGAGGTGCCGGCCGGCACGCTGATGGCACGGCCATCGATGCTCAGGCTGACCTGCACGTCGCTGTCGCGAGCCGGGGTGCCCAGGTCGGTTTGCGGGTCGAAGAAGTTGATCACTGTGCGGCCTCCGTGGTGGTCAGCCCGAAATCGGCGGGGAAGTACTTGAGGGCGCTGGCGACCGGGTAGGCGGTCATGCCACCCATGGCGCACAGCGAACCGTACTGCATGGTGTCGCACAGGTCGCGCAGCAACAGGGCGTGGTCATGGCGCTCGCCCGTCTCGCTGCTGGCGATCAAGCGGTCGACCACCTCCATGCCCCGTGTCGAGCCGATGCGGCACGGGGTGCACTTGCCGCACGACTCCTCGGCGCAGAACTGCAAGGCAAAACGCGCCATGCTGGCCATGTTCAGGGTGTCGTCGGCGACCACCACACCGCCATGGCCGAGCATCGCGCCCATGGCGGCGAAGGCTTCATAGTCCAGCGGCGTGTCGAAGTGGCTGGGCGGCACCCAGGCGCCAAGCGGGCCCCCGACCTGCGCAGCTTTCAGCGGCCGGCCACTGGCCGTGCCGCCCCCGTAGCCCTCTACCAGCTCGCGCAGGGTCAGGCCAAAAGCCCGCTCCACCAGGCCACCGTGGCGCACATTGCCGGCCAGCTGGAACGGCATGGTCCCCAGTGAGCGGCCCATGCCGAAGTCTCGGTAGAACGCCGCGCCCTTGGCCAGGATGATCGGCACCGAGGCCAGGGTGAGCACGTTGTGCACCAATGTCGGCAAGCCGAACAGGCCTTGCAGCGCGGGCAGTGGCGGCTTGGCGCGGACGATGCCGCGCTTGCCCTCGATCGATTCGAGCAGTGCGGTTTCTTCACCACAGATGTAGGCGCCGGCCCCCACCCGTACCTGCAGCTCGAAGGCCCGGCCGCTACCGGCCACGTTGGCCCCCAGGTAACCGGCCGCGCGGGCGACGGCAAACGCCTGCTCGAGCACACGGATGGCGTCGGGGTATTCCGAGCGCACGTAGATGTAGCCCATGTCGGCGCCCACGGCGAGGCCGGCAATGATCATGCCTTCGATCAGCAGGAACGGGTCGCCCTCCATCAGCATGCGGTCGGCAAAGGTGCCGGAGTCGCCCTCGTCGGCATTGCACACCACGTACTTCTGGCCTGCGCCAGCGTCCCGCACGGTGCGCCACTTGATACCCGCCGGGAAGGCCGCCCCCCCGCGGCCGCGCAAGCCGGAGTCCAGCACGGCAGCGACCACTTCGGCGCCGTCCAGCGCTACCGCGGCTTCAAGGCCGGCGAAACCGTCGTGCGCCCGGTAGTCGTCCAGCGACAACGGGCGGGTAATGCCGGCGCGGGCAAACAGCAGCCGTTGCTGGGTCTTGAGGTAGGGGATGGCCTCGACCGGCCCAAGCGCCAGCGGGTGCTCGGCGGGCTCACCGGCCAGGGCATCGAGCAGCGCCGGCACGTCTTGTGCGGTAACCGGGCCAAAGCCGAGGCGGCCTTGCGCACTGTCGCACTCGACCAGCGGCTCCAGCCAGTACAGCCCACGCGAGCTGGTGCGCTGGATTTCCAGCGGCAACTGGCGCCGCTCGGCTTCGCGCTGGAAGGCCTCGGCGACCTGGTCGGCGCCCACGGCGCGGGCGACCGAATCACAGGCAATGAACAGCGTCAGCATGCTGCATCCTCCTGGCAGGCATTGACCAAGGCGCGCAAGCGCTCGGGGGTGAGCCGTGCGTGCACCTGGCCGTCGAGTTCCAACGCGGGGGAGCAGGCGCAGGCGCCCAGGCAGTACACCGGGCGCAGGCTGATGGCGCCGTCTGCGCTGGTGCCATGGTCGTCGAGTGCCAGCTGTTCACGCAGCTGCGCCGCGAGTGCTTCGGCGCCACGGCTCTGGCACGACTCGGCGCGGCACAGGCGCAAGGTATGGCGTGCCGGCGGCGCAGTGCGGAAATCATGATAGAAACTGATTACCCCACGCACCTCGGCCAGGCTGAGGTTGAGGGCATGGGCCAGTTCGGGAACGGCGGCATCGGGGATGTAGCCTAGGTCATGCTGGATAGCATGCAGCATCGGCAACAGGGCGCCCGGGGTGTCTTTGTCGCGCGCCAGAATGCGCTGGATAACGGGCAGTTGGAGCAATTCATCAGGCATACAGCGGACCTCGGCATCACGGACCCTGCCTGTTTTCTTGTAATGGCAGGTATCCAGCGTGTTCTGCTGCGGCACGCCGGCAACGTCACGGTTGCGCGATGGCGGCGGCCTCCTCGCTGACGGCCGCGCATCTGCGTGCGCTGGTCCGACGGCATCCTGCAAGCATGGCACTTATGCCGCCGAAGGGTTGCGTACGAGCGACCAGGCGCATCCTGAAACCGACGCTGGTCAGCCCTGGCCGTGGGCCTTGAGCTTGAGTTTTTCGGTATCGACGCGGACGAACACCGAGTCCGCCGTCACGGTCAGCACATCGCCAGCCCAGACTTCACAGATCACCCGGCTTTTGCGCCCTACTTCACCTTCTACCCGGGCCTTGAGCAGCAATTCGATGCCCATCGGGGTGGGTTTCAGGTAGGTCAAGCTGAGAGTGCCGGTCACGCAGTCGATGCGCGGCACGCTGCCCGGCGCGCGGCCTTCGTGCCGGTAGTGGTAGGCCATGGCGGTCCAGTTGGAATGGCAATCGACCAACATCGCCAGCAGGCCGCCGTAGACCAGGCCTGGCCAACCGCTGAAGGTGCTGTCCGGGGCATGCCTGCAGACCAGGTGGATACCATCGGCATGCCAATGGCTTTGCAGGTGCAACCCGCTGGGGTGGGAGCAACCGCAGCCGTAGCAGGTACCGTCTGGTGCCGCCATGGCCTGGAGGGAAAGGGGCTGGTCGTTCATACGCTTCCTGTGCTGATGAAAAAGGGGGCGCGCAACGCCCCCATTAAAGCAGAAACATCAGGCGGCCTGCGCAACCACGCGGCCGCGCCGCTGGGTCAGCGACACCAGCAGGATGAACACAGTCACCGCGGCGGTCATCAGTGTTTCGTAGCGGTAGGCATCGCTGAACAGCATGTAGCCCAGCACCATGACAATGGTGCCGATCACCAGCCAGGTAAGGTAGGGGAACAGCCACATTTTCAGCTCCAGCGGGCGCCCTTCGCGTTCGGCGCGCGCCCGCATGCGCAGCTGCGACACGGCGATCACCAGGTACACCAGCAACGCGATGGCACCGGTGGTAGACAACAGGAAGCCAAACACCTTGCCAGGGAATACATAGTTGACCAGGCAACCGGCGAAGCCTGCCAAGGTGGAGAACAGCACGGCCACGGTCGGCACCCCAGAGCCAGAAATGCGCTTGGTCATGCTCAGCGCCTGGCCACGCGCGCCCAGCGAATAGAGCATGCGCGAGGCTGTGTACAGGCCCGAGTTCATGCAACTGGTCACTGCCACCAGCACCACCAGGTCGACCAGCAGCTTGGCCCCCGGCACGTTCAACACCTCCAGCACCCGCTGGAATGAACCGACCGCCTTCAACGCCGGGTCGTTCCAGGCCACCAGCGACACCACCAGGAAGATCGAGGCCAGGTAGAAGATGGCGATGCGGTAGACCACCAGGTTGGTGGCACGGCGGATCTTGTCTTTCGGGTTGGCGGTTTCGTCAGCGGCGATGGTGACGATTTCGGCACCGAAGAACGAGAAGATGGTGATCAGCACGCCACCCAGTACGGTGCCGAAGCCGTTGGGCATGAAGCCGCCATGGTCCCACAGGCGGCTGACCCCGGACACCTCGGCCAGCGGCCAGAAACCGAACACCGCCAGCCCGCTGACCACGATGAACGCAATGATCGCCACCACCTTGACCAAGGCGAACCAGTACTCGAACGCACCGAAGTTCTTCACGCTGACCAGGTTGGTGCCCGCCAGCACCAGCATGATCAGGAAGGCGAACAGCCACGAGGGCACGCCTGGGAAGTAGGCATGCAGGATGTCGGCGCCGGCGATGGCTTCGACCGGAATGATCAGCACCCAGAACCACCAGTACAGCCAGCCGATGGTAAACCCAGCCCACGGGCCGATGGCCTCGCTGGCATAGGTCGAGAACGAGCCGCTGTTGGGGTTGGCGATGGCCATTTCACCCAGCATGCGCATGACCAGCAGCACCAGCAGGCCGGTCATGGCGTAGGAGATGAGGATCGCCGGGCCAGCGGTGGCAATGGCATTGGACGAGCCGATGAACAGGCCGGCGCCGATGATGCCGGCGATGGAAATCATGGACACCTGGCGCGAGGTCAGGCCGTGCTGCAAGGAGCGCTGTTTCTTGTTGTCGTGAGAAGCCATGAAGAACCCTCGAATGGGTCGGCCGCGGCATGGCGGCTGAAGGTCGGAGCAGAATTCTTTTAAATTTCTGATGCGTGTTGTTGTTGTTTTGCAAAGACCAAAAGCGGGTTAACGACCTCCTCTTTACATGACCGGTTGTCATTGTTGATCCAGGTCAGTATTAATCTATAGGCCGGGGTCAACAAACGACCTTTTCGAAACACATGATTCCGTTTTGGAATGAACTCCTCACTTTTTTGCTCGGTATTCGCCCGTCATGTCCAAACGCCTGATGCCCTCGACCACCGCCCTTCAGTGTTTCGAAGCGGCCGCCCGCCACCTCAGCTTCACCCGTGCGGCGCAAGAGCTGCACCTGACCCAGAGCGCAGTCAGCAAGCAGGTGGCGCAGCTTGAAGACATGCTCTCGCACTTGCTGTTCCAGCGTATTCGCCGGCGCCTGCACCTGACCCCGGCCGGCGCCCTGTACCTCACCGAAGTGAACAAGATCCTCACCCAGATCGATATTTCCAGCCGCTACATCCTCAGCTATGGCGACGAAACCGAAGTGCTGCGCATCGCTACCCAGCCCACCTTCGGCGCGCGCTGGCTGGTGCCCAGGCTCAAGGGCTTCGGCGACCGCTACCCGCGTATTCACCTGGACATACGCAACGAGCTGGAGCCGTTCGACCTGGTCCAGGCCAAGGCCGACATCGCCTTTTTCTTCGGCCAGGGCACCTGGCCCGGGGCAACCTGCATCGAATTGTTCAGTGAAGAGGTCGTGCCGGTGTGCAGCCCGCAGCTACTGGCCAGCCACCCTTTCGACAGTGCCCAGGCACTGACCGAGCACCGCTTGTTGCAGTGCGTGTCGCGGCCCGAAGCTTGGCATGAGTGGTTCCTGGGGCTGGGCTTGCACAGCCAGAACAGCTACCACGGGCCGCGTTTCGACACCTTCTACCTGTGCATCCGCGCGGCCATCGCCGGTTGTGGCATCGCCCTGATCCCACGCTACCTGGTGGCCGAGGAATTGAGCGAAGGCAAGCTGGTGGTGGCCTGGGACCACCCGGTGCCAAGCAATGGCCGGCACTTCATCGCCCATGCCGAACATGCCGCCGAAGTGCCCAAGATAAGGGCTTTTGTGCAGTGGATACGGGAGCGGGTAGCTGAGGGGGATTGATTTGAATGGCGAAGTATCGGCCAGATCACGAATCCATGGAATGACCGCAATCGAATAATTCGTTTGCGGAATAACCTGCGAACACGTTTGGATAATAAGAAACTCGAACAAGGTCCGCGTGTGTCATGAACCAGGAAAGTATCAGCCAGTCGATTGCCATCGTTCACCCAATCACACTTTCCCATGGCCGCAATGCCGAAGTCTGGGACACTGACGGCAAACGTTACATCGACTTTGTCGGCGGTATCGGCGTGCTCAACCTGGGCCACTGCAACCCGGCCGTGGTCGAAGCCATCCAGGCCCAGGCCACCCGCCTCACTCACTATGCCTTCAACGCCGCCCCCCATGGTCCGTACCTGGCGCTGATGGAGCAACTGAGCCAGTTCGTACCGGTCAGCTACCCGCTGGCCGGCATGCTCACCAACAGCGGCGCGGAAGCCGCGGAAAACGCCCTGAAAGTGGCCCGTGGCGCCACCGGTAAACGGGCCATCATCGCCTTCGACGGGGGCTTCCACGGCCGCACCCTGGCTACCCTGAACCTCAACGGCAAGGTCGCCCCGTACAAGCAACGGGTCGGCGAGCTGCCCGGGCCGGTCTACCACCTGCCCTACCCGAGCGCCGACACCGGGGTCACCTGCGAACAGGCACTCAAGGCCATGGACCGCCTGTTCAGCGTCGAGTTGGCCGTGGAAGACGTGGCGGCGTTCATTTTTGAGCCAGTGCAGGGAGAAGGTGGTTTCCTGGCCCTCGACCCGGCCTTCGCCCAGGCCCTGCGCCGCTTCTGCGACCAGCACGGCATCCTGATCATCATCGACGAGATCCAGTCAGGCTTTGGCCGCACCGGCCAGCGCTTCGCCTTCCCGCGCCTGGGGCTCGAGCCCGACCTGCTGTTGCTGGCCAAGAGCATTGCCGGGGGCATGCCCTTGGGTGCGGTGGTCGGGCGCAAGGACCTGATGGGGTCATTACCCAAGGGCGGCCTCGGCGGCACCTACTCGGGCAACCCCATTGCCTGTGCGGCAGCACTGGCCAGCCTGGCGCAGATGACCGACGAGAACGTGGCTACCTGGGGTGAGCGCCAGGAGCAGGCCATCGTCAGCCGCCACCAGCGTTGGACGGCCTCGGGCCGGTACCCGTTCATCGGGCGCCTGACCGGCGTGGGCGCCATGCGCGGGATTGAATTCGTCAATGCAGACGGCAGCCCGGCCCCGGCGCAACTGGCCAAGGTGCTGGGCGCGGCGCGCGCCAAAGGCCTGCTGCTGATGCCCAGCGGCAAGGCGCGGCACATCATTCGCCTGCTGGCACCGCTGACCATCGAGGCCGAGGTGCTCGAAGAAGGGCTGGATATCCTCGAGCAGTGCCTGGCGGAGTTGAACTGAGCGTTACAGGCCCAGTTCTGCCGGGGTGAGCATGTCGGACTCGAACGCGATCCAGCCGCCTTCGAGTTCGGCATGGCCATTGACGATCGGGCCGTAGTAGGTCAGGCCGTTCTCCAGGGTGACGCAAATGTGCGTGGCATTCTTTTCAGGCGCCGCGAGCGTACCGACGAAATGCACCTTTTTCAGGTTTTCGGTCACCGCCTCCAGGCCAACGCGCATATTGGGGTTCTCCGAGGCCTCGGTATCGCCCCCACGGTCCTCGGCGCTGATGGTGACGGTGGCGATGTACGGGTACTGGATGCTCAAGCGGGGTTACCTCAATGGGTGGGTGGGCGTACGGGCGCGTAGAGTACGGCAGGCGTTGCCTGTTGTCTCTACTGGCCTCATCGCTGGCAAGTCAGCGCCCACAGGTATACAACCCTTGAATACGCTGCAGCCCCTGTGGGAGCGGGTTCACCCGCGAAGCGGCCAGCCCTGCAACAGGTGATCTGGCCGCCCCGATCTGTTAGGGTGCCCGCCGATGCACGCCACACCACACGAGGATCCCGAGTGAGCGCCGAAGAACCCCTGATCGCCGACCTGTTCGATGTCGACAAACGTCTGTCCCTCAAGCCGGTGGTGGACTTCAACAGCTACCTGCGCAACGCTTTCGGCGAGGGCCCGTGCCGCTGCCACCGCTGCGTCGAAGGTGCCGACCCCAGCACCTATAGCCCCGCGCACACCTTCACCTTCGACGGCCGCCCGTGGCACCGCCGTTTCGCCAGCACCGCCGGCAGCGATGTGGCCCAGGTGCTGAAGAAAGCCTGGCTGTCCTATACCAAGGCTGACCTGAACCTGATCGGCGCGCTGGACCTGGCCACGCTCAAGACCTTCACCGAAGCCGGCCTGCACCCACGCTTGCTGGCCCTGCTACCGGCGTGTGGCCTGGCTCGCGAAGTGGATGGCCAGTGGCTGCTGCAGGCCCAGGCCGACTGACAGCCCGGCGGCACGGCAGGATTCCACGGGTCTGCTAACGTGGTGGAATCCGCCCAGCCGCAGGTAGTCCGCCATGGCCCGCACAACGCCCATCGAGCTGTACCGCAACATCGGCATCGTCGCCCACGTCGACGCCGGCAAGACCACGACCACCGAGCGGATCCTGTTCTACACCGGGGTCAACCACAAGATGGGCGAGGTGCACGATGGCGCCGCGACCATGGACTGGATGGCGCAGGAGCAAGAGCGCGGCATCACCATCACCTCGGCGGCGACCACGGCCTTCTGGCAAGGCTCGACCAAGCAGTTCGCCGACAAGTACCGGTTCAACATCATCGACACCCCCGGCCACGTCGACTTCACCATCGAGGTGGAACGCTCGCTGCGCGTACTTGATGGTGCCGTTGTGGTCTTCAGCGGCGCCGACGGCGTCGAGCCCCAGTCCGAGACGGTCTGGCGCCAGGCCAACAAGTACCATGTGCCGCGCCTGGCCTACATCAACAAGATGGATCGCCAGGGCGCCGACTTCCTGCGGGTGGTCAAACAGATCGACCAGCGCCTGGGCCACCACCCGGTGCCAATCCAGCTGGCGATTGGCAGTGAAGAGCATTTCATCGGCCAGATCGACTTGGTCAAGATGAAAGCTATCTACTGGAACGATGCCGATAACGGCACCAGTTATCGCGAAGAAGAGATACCTGCCGAGCTCAAGGTGCTGGCCGATGAATGGCGCGCGAAGATGGTGGAAGCCGCGGCTGAGGCCGATGACGAACTGACTGAGAAGTTTGTTGAAGGCGAAGCGCTGAGCATCGACGAAATCAAGGCCGGCCTGCGCAAACGCACCCTGAACAACGAAATCGTACCCACCATCCTCGGCTCCTCGTTCAAGAACAAGGGCGTGCCGCTGATGCTCGATGCGGTGATCGATTACCTGCCTGCCCCGTCGGAAATCCCGGCAATCAAGGGCACCGACCCCGACGACGAAAACAAGCACCTGGAACGCCACGCCGACGACAAGGAGCCGTTCTCGGCCCTGGCCTTCAAGATCGCCACCGACCCGTTCGTCGGCACCCTGACCTTCGCCCGGGTGTACTCCGGGGTGCTCAGCTCCGGCAATGCCGTGCTCAACTCGGTCAAAGGCAAGAAAGAGCGCATCGGCCGCATGGTGCAGATGCACGCCAACCAGCGCGCGGAGATCAAGGACGTATGCGCCGGTGACATCGCTGCGCTGATTGGCATGAAGGACGTAACCACCGGCGACACCCTGTGCGACATGGACAAGCCGATCATCCTTGAGCGCATGGACTTCCCCGACCCGGTGATATCTGTGGCCGTGGAACCGAAAACCAAGGCCGACCAGGAAAAAATGGGCATCGCCCTGGGCAAGCTGGCCCAGGAAGACCCGTCATTCCGGGTGCGCACCGACGAAGAAACCGGCCAGACGATCATCTCCGGCATGGGCGAGTTGCACCTGGACATCATCGTCGACCGCATGCGCCGTGAATTCAACGTCGAGGCCAATATCGGCAAGCCGCAGGTGGCCTACCGCGAGAAAATCCGCAATACCTGCGAGATCGAGGGCCGCTTCGTCCGCCAGTCCGGCGGCCGCGGCCAGTACGGGCATTGCTGGATCCGCTTCGCCCCCGGTGACGAAGGCAAGGAAGGCCTGGAGTTCGTCAACGAAATCGTCGGCGGCGTGGTGCCCCGCGAATACATCCCGGCGATCCAGAAGGGTATCGAAGAACAGATGAAGAACGGCGTGCTGGCCGGCTACCCGCTGATCAACCTGAAGGCAGCGGTGTATGACGGCTCGTACCACGATGTGGACTCCAACGAGATGGCCTACAAGATCGCAGCGTCGATGGCCACCAAGCAGCTTTCGCAAAAAGGCGGCGCGGTACTGCTGGAGCCGGTGATGAAGGTGGAAGTGGTCACCCCCGAGGAATACCAGGGCGATATCCTGGGCGACCTGAGCAGGCGCCGGGGCATGATCCAGGACGGCGACGAAACCCCGGCGGGCAAGGTGATCCGCGCCGAGGTGCCGTTGGGCGAAATGTTCGGTTACGCCACCTCGATGCGCTCGATGACCCAGGGCCGGGCCAGCTTCTCGATGGAATTCACCCGCTATGCCGAGGCTCCAGCCAGCATTGCCGATGGCATCGTCAAGAAGAACCGTGGGGAGTGATTCATTCCCCTGTGCCAGCCTCTTCGCGGGCACGCCCGCTCCCACAGAGACAGCGCAAGTTTTGAGTCCTGCGCCATTCCTGTGGGAGCGGGCATGCCCGCGAAAAGGCCAGCACAGACAATAACCTTTCTCAGTGCTGCTCCCCTGCCCGCTTCAACAGCTTCTTGCACCGCTCCGACAAATGCACCACGCGCAGGTGCTTGCCCGCCTTAGCATAGCGCTCGCGCAAGGTCTGCAGTGCGGCAACCGCCGAATAATCGACAAAGCTCAAGTGCTGGCAGTCCAGCGTGACCTGGGCCGGGTCGCTGGCGGCATCGAACTGGTCGAGAAATGAAGTGGTCGAGGCGAAGAACAGCGTGCCATGCACTTGATAGCGTTTGCTGCCATCGGCGTCTTCATGGCTGTCGGCGTACAACTCCCGGGCATGCTGCCAGGCAAAGTTCAGCGCCGCGATCACGATGCCGAACAGCACTGCCATGGCCAGGTCGGTAAACACCGTGACCACGGTCACCGCGATGATCGCCAGCACATCGTTGACCGGCACCTTGTGCAACACCCGCAAGGACGCCCAGGCAAACGTCTGCTGGGCCACCACGAACATCACGCCAACCAGCGCCGCCAACGGAATACGCTCGATCAACGGCGACAGGAACAACACGAACAGCAGAATCATCACCCCGGCTACCACACCCGACAGCCGGCCACGGCCATTGGAGCTGAGGTTGATCACCGTTTGCCCGATCATCGCGCAACCCCCCATGCCACCGCACAGGCCCGACACCATGTTCGCGGCGCCCAATGCCACGCACTCGCGGTCCGGGTAGCCGCGGCTTTCGGTGATTTCGTCGGTCAGGTTCAGCGTGAGCAGGGTTTCCAGCAAGCCGACCATGGCCATCAGCACCGCGTAGGGGGCGATGATCTTGAGGGTTTCCAGGTTCCACGGTACATCCGGCAGCGCCAGCCCCGGCAGGCCGCCAGCGATGTGCGCCATATCGCCCAAGGTGCGGGTGGGCAAGCCGAGCAGGTACACCAGCAAGCCAACGCCGAGAATCGCCACCAATGCCGGCGGTACGGCGCGGGTGAGCTTCGGCAATAGGTAGACCACCGCCATGGTCAGCGCCACCAGGCCGATCATCAGGTACAGCGGCGTACCACTTAGCCAGTGCTCACCGTTTTTGAAATGCTCCAGCTGGGCCATGGCAATGACAATGGCCAGGCCGTTGACGAAGCCCAGCATGACCGGGTACGGCACCAGGCGCACCAGCTTGCCTAGGCGCAGCAGGCCGAAAAGAATCATCACCACCCCGCCCAGCAGCACCGTTGCCAGCAGGTACTGCGCGCCGTGCTGCACCACCAGCGCCACGATCACCACCGCCATAGAGCCGGCAGCCCCGGATATCATCCCCGGCCGACCGCCGAACAGTGCGGTCAAGGTACAAATGATGAACGCCCCGTACAGGCCCATCAGCGGGTTTAGGTGGGCGACCAGGGCAAAGGCGATGCACTCGGGCACCAAGGCGAACGAAGTGGTCAGGCCGGCGAGCAGGTCGGCGCGAAGTCGGGCGGGTTTCATGGGCATCCTGTAATTAGCCGGACAACAGCCTGGGGCACTTGTACGGCCTTTAGAGCGGGCAAAATTCTGAGGCGGGATGTTACGGAATTTGTCTGACAGCAGCCACCGCGCAATGTAGCCGAAGGGCTCTCAGGCTGCCTGGCAGGGCCTGTGGAGGGCGATTATCTGCAATTATCTCGCTGACTATAATTTATAGTTTACTGGATAAAGCCAGGATAAAAGGCAGTTTTTTGATGTGCATCCAGCACAGGCAGGACGCCTTTGCCATCATGGCAACCCCACCTGCGGAGATCATGGACATGCCGCTACGCCCCCTATGCGCCGCCCTGCTGCTGGCCGCCAGCCTCACCGCCCAGGCCGCCACCGAGGTATTGCCGCTGCAGCACCGCAGCAGTGCCGAACTGCTGCCTGCCGCACAGGCATTCATCGCCAAAGACGGCACGGTCAGCGCCTTCGAGAACAAGTTGATCGTCAACGCCAGCCCGGCACGCATCGATGACTTGCGCGCCCTGCTGCAACAGCTCGACACCCTGCCCAAACGCCTGCTGATCAGCGTGGACAACACCGACAGCAACTTCCAGGACAACCGGGGCAACGGCCGGGTCATTCGCTACGGCACCAGCAACCGCGACGGGGGCATGCAGCAAGTACAGGCCAGCGAAGGCCAGCCGGCGCTCATCCAGGTGGGCCAGAGCATTCCGGTTACCAGCACCAGCACCGACAGCTACGGGCGTATCCAGAGCAACACCGAATACCGCAACGTGACCCAGGGTTTCTATGTAACCCCAAGCGTGAGTGGCGATACGGTTCGCCTGCAAATCAGTAGCAATAATGACCGCATCAGCAACGAACGTGCAGATGTAGTGAAAGTGCAAAGCACCGACACAACCATCACGGGCAAGCTCGGCGAGTGGCTCCCACTGGCAGGCTACAACCAGCAGAGCCAAGCCGAGCGCAGCCCCGCCAACCGCAGTTACAGCACCCAGCGCGGTGAAAACATGACTGTGCGGGTAAAAGTCGACGTTCTGGACTGATCCTAGGCAATTCAAGGCCTCGACCAAAGGCCTTGAAACTGACTGACAAGTCGTATTAGACCAAAGATGTAGTAAGCACAAAAAACCACTACAAAACATTTGACAGGGTGTTTTTCCCAAGGGCATGATGGCCTCGCTCCCGCTAATCAGGGGCCCTGGCAAGGGCCTTCGAGGCGCGCTCCTCCCACCCCCGGAGGCGCCTTGTGTCTATACGGCCCACAAGGCGGTTCGACGGGATTGCGACTGCAACGAAGAAGTTGTCCCGAGGGACGGAAGCGCATCACCGCAGTACTGGCAATCGCGTAGCACCGCAGTTAGGCATCCACGAGCCGACCTGCCGGGGCGCCCTTCGCCTGGCCTGCACTCTCCTTCCCCTTCGAGCCTTCGCGTTCGCCGCCGCACGCCTGCGAACAGGACAGCCGCCAGGCACCTGATCTGCTCCGAGCATCAGCACAATTAACTCAAGATCGATGCGACGAGGTTTATTTCCATGGCACTGACACGCGAACAGCAAATTGCAGCCCTCGAGAAAGACTGGGCCGAGAACCCGCGCTGGAAAGGCGTGACCCGTACCTACACCGCCGCTGATGTCGTTCGCCTGCGTGGCTCCGTGCAACCCGAGCACACCTTTGCCCGCCAGGGTGCAGAAAAACTGTGGAAGCTGGTCACCGAAGGTGCCCACCCGTCCTTCCGCCCCGAGAAAGACTTCGTCAACTGCATGGGCGCCCTGACCGGCGGCCAGGCAGTCCAGCAGGTAAAAGCCGGCATCCAGGCTATCTACCTGTCCGGCTGGCAGGTTGCCGCCGACAACAACTCGGCCGAGTCCATGTACCCGGACCAGTCGCTGTACCCGGTCGACTCGGTACCCACCGTGGTCAAGCGCATCAACAATGCGTTCCGCCGCGCTGACCAGATCCAGTGGAAAGCGGGCAAGAACCCAGGCGACGACGGCTACATCGACTACTTCGCCCCGATCGTGGCCGACGCCGAAGCCGGATTCGGCGGCGTGCTGAACGCCTACGAGCTGATGAAGAACATGATCGAGGCAGGCGCTGCCGGCGTGCACTTCGAAGACCAGCTGGCATCGGTGAAAAAATGCGGTCACATGGGTGGCAAGGTACTGGTGCCCACCCAGGAAGCCGTGCAGAAGCTGGTGGCCGCCCGCCTGGCTGCTGACGTGTCGGGTGTGCCGACCATCATCCTGGCCCGTACCGACGCCAACGCCGCCGATTTGCTGACCAGCGACTGCGACCCTTACGACCAGCCATTCGTGATTGGCGAGCGCACCCGTGAAGGCTTCTATAAAGTGCGCGCCGGCCTCGACCAGGCCATCGCCCGCGGCCTGGCCTACGCCCCGTATGCCGACCTGATCTGGTGCGAGACTGCCAAACCGGACCTGGACGAAGCCCGCCGCTTCGCCGAAGCGATCAAGAAGGAGTACCCGGACCAGATCCTGTCGTACAACTGCTCGCCTTCCTTCAACTGGAAGAAGAACCTGGACGACGCCACCATCGCCAAGTTCCAGCGCGAACTGTCGGCCATGGGCTACAAACACCAGTTCATCACCCTGGCCGGCATCCACAACATGTGGCACGGCATGTTCAACCTGGCGCACGACTACGCCCGCAACGACATGACCGCCTATGTGAAGCTGCAGGAGCAGGAATTCGCCGACGCCAACAAGGGTTACACCTTCGTGGCGCACCAGCAGGAAGTGGGCACTGGCTACTTCGACGACATGACCACCGTGATTCAGGGCGGGGCATCGTCGGTGACTGCCCTGACGGGTTCGACCGAAGAAGAGCAATTCCACTGATTGTGGCTTGCGGTTGAACGAAGGCCCGGCGCTTGTAAAAGCGCCGGGCCTTTGTTTTTGCCGGTACCGGCCCTTTCGCGGATGAACCCTGTAGGAGCGGCCTTGTGTCGCGAAAGGGGTGCGTAGCGCCCCCGGGATCTGTGCGCCACCGCAAAATTGCCGGGGCCGCTCTGCGGCCCTTTCGCGACACAAGGCTCCTACAGACGAATCGCGCCTATCAAGGGTGCTTCTGTGCTGCATGCCAGTTCAGCTTGCCGGCTCCCCATTTGTTTCGGACCAGTCCATCCTGGGCCAGCGCATGCGACCGCCTAGTACATACGGCGCGGTATCGAGCCATGCGCCAGAGGGGGCGCGCGCAAATCACACAGGCATCATTGGCCCGAAACAGATGTGGGAGCCGGCTTGCCGGCGATGCGCCGCGCGGGCGGCGCTCGGTCTCACAGGCGCTGCATTCCTTTCGCCATATAAATGGCAGCCCTCACGCGACCCAACGGCAGCCCCAACAAACCCCATAATCAGGTCTATGTTGAGGCAACAAACCAGCAAGGACCGCATCAGGGCGGCGAGGTGCCTGCCTTGGTTTTTGCGGTGTTGCGCAGATCGAGCGCCGCCCGCGCGGCGCTTCGCGGCTAAAGCCGCTCCTACGCTTGTTTCGGGCCAGTTATGCCTGTGGGATTTGCGCGCGAACGCTTTGGCGCACGCCTCGATATCGCGACGTACAAACAAGGCGGTCGCGCGCGCCTGGCACAGGATGGACTGGCCGGAAACAAACGTAGGAGCGGCTTTAGCCGCGAAGCGCCGCGCGGGCGGCGCTCGATCTCACAGGCGCTGCATTCCTTTCGCCATGCAAATGGCCGCCCTCACGCGACCCACGCCAGCCCAACAAACCCCACAATCACGTCTATGCTTGTGGCAGCACCGCACCCACGGCAGCGTTGGCCGGCCGCTTCATCAGCCAGTCATGACCCAACCACTAAAGTATTGACCCAGAGCGGTGCAACCGCTGCGCAAAGCTGCTAGAACACGGCCCTTTCGCATTTACAAGTGAGGCGACTCGCCAGATGAACTTTACAAGGCTCAGAGCAGCCGAATTAAATGGCATCAGGCCAAATGATATCAATTATCATTCCGAAACTAGTAATTCGTTACCACTCGCAAGAAACATAATTAACAAAAGCGCACCCAATGCCCGAATTTCAAGGCTTTCAGCCATTTACACGCTGCTATTGTACTAAATCCTACGGATAAATTTGCTACAGAAATTTTACTTGCACCAGGTTTACCCATAAAATCAGCGCGATTGATTCAGCTGCGACATTTGGTCACTGCATGTGCGACACCAGGTCGCCGCTCTACACTTATTTCAGACTGCAGAGCTGGGTCTCTGTATAAGGATTTCTAGCATGTCCGATTCGGCAGGACTCATCGCCCACAACTGGGGCTTTGCCATCTTCCTCCTGGGTGTCGTCGGCCTGTGCGCCTTCATGCTCGGCCTGTCCAGCCTGCTCGGTAGCAAGGCATGGGGCCGCGCCAAGAACGAACCCTTCGAATCCGGCATGCTGCCCGTCGGCAGCGCCCGCCTGCGCCTGTCTGCCAAATTCTATCTGGTCGCGATGCTCTTCGTGATCTTCGATATCGAAGCCCTCTTTCTCTTTGCATGGTCTGTGTCCGTCCGCGAAAGCGGCTGGACCGGGTTCGTCGAAGCACTCGTTTTCATAGCAATTCTGTTGGCAGGTCTTGTCTACCTATGGCGCGTCGGGGCACTTGATTGGGCTCCCGAAGGTCGCCGCAAGCGGCAAGCGAAGCTGAAACAATGAGGCTTTGGCATGCAATACAATCTAACCAGAATCGATCCGGATGCGCCTAACGAGCAGTACCCGGTCGGTGAACGGGAAACCGTCACCGATCAACTGCTGGAGGACCAGGTCCACAAGAACATCTTCATGGGCAAGCTCGAAGATGTGCTGCGTGGCGCGGTCAACTGGGGTCGCAAGAACTCACTGTGGCCGTACAACTTCGGCCTGTCCTGCTGCTACGTGGAAATGACCACGGCCTTCACGGCCCCCCACGACATCGCCCGCTTCGGCGCCGAAGTCATTCGGGCCTCGCCGCGTCAGGCCGACTTCATGGTCATCGCCGGTACCTGCTTCGTGAAAATGGCGCCGATCATCCAGCGCCTGTACGAGCAGATGCTCGAGCCCAAGTGGGTGATCTCCATGGGGTCGTGCGCCAACTCCGGTGGCATGTACGACATCTACTCGGTCGTTCAGGGGGTCGACAAGTTCCTCCCCGTGGACGTCTATGTGCCTGGCTGCCCGCCACGCCCTGAGGCTTTCCTGCAAGGCTTGATGCTGCTGCAGGAGTCGATCGGCCAAGAACGACGCCCGCTTTCCTGGGTTGTTGGTGATCAAGGTATTTACCGTGCCGAGATGCCAGCCCAGAAAGACTTGCGTCGCGAGCAGCGCATTGCCGTAACCAACCTGCGCAGCCCCGACGAAGTCTGATCCAGCGACCTGCCGCCCGTTCCCCATGGAGCCGGCGGCCTGGCTTCATTCTTAACGTTGACCCAAAGCGACCGAGACCATGACAGCGGACAACGCTATTTTCATTCCGCCCTACAAGGCTGACGACCAGGATGTGGTCGTCGAACTGCACAACCGTTTTGGCGCCGAAGCATTCGTCGCCCAGGAAACCCGCACCGGCATGCCCGTGCTGTGGGTAAAGCGCGCCCAACTCAAGGAAGTGTTGAGCTTCCTGCGTGGCGTGGCCAAGCCGTACAGCATGCTGTACGACCTGCACGGCGTCGACGAACGCCTGCGTACCCAGCGCCGCGGCCTGCCAGCCGCCGACTTCAGCGTGTTCTACCACCTGCTGTCGATCGAGCGTAACAGCGACGTGATGATCAAGGTGTCGCTCAGCGAAGGCGACCTCAACCTGCCATCGGTGACCAGCATCTGGCCGAACGCCAACTGGTACGAGCGCGAAGTCTGGGACATGTTTGGCATCGACTTTGCCGGCCACCCGCACCTCAGCCGCATCATGATGCCCCCCACCTGGGAAGGCCACCCGCTGCGCAAGGACTACCCGGCCCGTGCCACCGAGTTCGACCCGTACAGCCTGACCCTGGCCAAGCAGCAGCTCGAAGAGGAATCGGCGCGCTTCAACCCCGAAGCCTGGGGCATGAAGCGTCAGGGCGCCAACGAGGACTACATGTTCCTCAACCTCGGCCCCAACCACCCTTCGGCGCACGGTGCATTCCGTATCGTGCTGCAGCTGGACGGTGAAGAGATCGTCGACTGCGTACCGGACATCGGCTACCACCACCGTGGCGCCGAGAAAATGGCCGAGCGCCAGTCCTGGCACAGCTTCATCCCCTACACCGACCGTATCGACTACCTCGGCGGGGTGATGAACAACCTGCCGTACGTGCTCGCGGTGGAGAAGCTGGCCGGCATCCAGGTGCCGCAGAAGGTCGACGTGATCCGCATCATGCTCGCCGAGTTCTTCCGCATCACCAGCCACCTGCTGTTCCTGGGCACCTATATTCAGGACGTGGGTGCCATGACCCCGGTGTTCTTCACCTTCACCGACCGCCAGCGGGCCTACACCGTGATCGAGGCGATCACCGGTTTCCGCCTGCACCCGGCCTGGTACCGCATCGGTGGCGTCGCCCACGACCTGCCGCGCGGCTGGGACAAACTGGTGAAAGACTTCGTCGAATGGCTGCCAAAGCGCCTCGACGAGTACACCAAAGCGGCCTTGCAGAACAGCATCCTCAAGGGCCGTACCATCGGCGTCGCTGCATACAACACCAAGGAAGCACTGGCCTGGGGCACCACCGGTGCCGGCCTGCGCGCCACCGGTTGCGACTTCGACCTGCGCAAAGCCCGCCCTTACTCCGGCTACGAGAACTTCGAGTTCGAAGTACCGCTGGCCCACAACGGCGATGCCTACGATCGCTGCATGGTCCGTGTCGAGGAGATGCGCCAGAGTATCCGCATCATCGACCAGTGCCTGCGCA
>Ga0308157_10000947_pt1 | contig 72445 bp, 41 predicted proteins | sample PhyBR1_FD_201035 | JGI IMG/M metagenome (GOLD analysis project Ga0308157, IMG submission 201035) | Phyllosphere microbial communities from UC Gill Tract Community Farm, Albany, California, United States - DLSLB.R1 | ecosystem: Host-associated > Plants > Phyllosphere > Unclassified | place: USA...
CCTTGGCGCCCACCACGATATCGCGTCGTAAAAACAAGGCGGTCGCGCGCGTCCGGCACAGGCAATACTGGCCCGAAACAAACGTAGGAGCGGGTTTACCCGCGAAGCGCCGCGCGGGCGGCGCTCGGTCTCCCAGGCGCTGCATATCTTCTGACAAACACCTGTCAGCCCTAATGCGATCCCTGTGGCTTCCCTGCGATGGGCCGCAATGCGGCCCCAGTTGCTTGAGCGAGCAGCATTACCGGTTTACCGGGGCGTTTTTATTGGCCGCTCCATGCCCTCGGCGTGCAAGCCTGAACGGGCGATAAGTCCGCTGAATACCTGCCCAAACCCGCCCCTGCCGCCGTGTCCATCAGCCATGTCGCTTTTTGTCGCAGTCTTTTCGACGGCAATTGTTTCCATCACCTTCAAATGCGTAGCGTTACCGGCTAGTCTCGCAGGCATCCATATCGCCGTAGTCTTCCAACCAGAACGAGCCGGCCATGACAGAGTTGTCCCGCACGCATGGATTCGCGACTCAGGCCTTGGGCCTGCTGGACGGGCGTTTCTTCCGGCCGCCATTGCCGGACGGGCACGTGCTGCGCCCGCGTTTGTGCCAGCGCTTGCACGCCGGCCTTGGTGGGCGCTTGCTGCTGGTCAGCGCGCCGGCCGGCTTCGGCAAGAGCTCGCTGGCCATCGAGTTCTGCGAGGCGCTGCCCGATCACTGGCGCAGCCTCTGGCTGGGCCTGAGCCAGCGCGATGCCGACCCTGGGCGCTTTCTCGAGCGGCTACTCGAAGGCCTGCAGCAGTACTGCCCGGCCTTGGGCGGCCAGGCCATGGGCCTGTTGAAAATGCGCCAGCGCCATCAGCCATTCGCCTTCGAGGAGTGGCTCGATGGCCTGCTTGACGAGCTGGCGCAGTACCTGCGTGCCGATACGCCGTTGCTGCTGGTGCTCGACGACTATCACCTGGCCCAGGGGCCGGTGCTCGACCGCTGCCTGCAGTTTTTCCTCAACCACCTGCCGCCGGGCCTGGTGTTGCTGGTTACCAGCCGGCAACGGCCGGACTGGCACCTGGCACGTCTGCGCCTGTCACGGCAGTTGGTCGAGCTCAACGAACAGGAGCTGCGGCTGACCGCCGAAGAAGCGCTGGCGGTGATCGGTCGCCAGCCCAACGGCTTGCGAGGCCAGGCGCTGGACAACCTGATCCAGCGCAGCGACGGGTGGGTGGCGGGGTTGCGCTTCTGGCAACTGGCGGTCAGCGAGAGCGCCGACGAACAGGCTCTTCCGCAGGCCCTGCACGGGGGCGAGGGCCTGATCCGCGACTATCTGCTCGAAGAGGTCATCGACATGCTGCCTGCCGACGTGCAGGCCTTCCTCGATGAAACCGCCTGCCAGGAGCGCTTCTGCGCCCCGCTGTGCGATGCGCTGCGGGGGCGCGACGACAGCGCCGCGATCCTGCGCTTCTTGCAGGCACACCAGGTGTTCCTGGTACCGCTGGACGAGCATGGCCACTGGTTCCGCTACCACCACCTGTTCTCCGACCTGCTGCGCAGCCGCCAGGCCAGTGAGCCACTGGCCGACCTGCACCTGCGTGCCTGCCGCTGGTTCGAGCGCCAGGGGTTGCTGGATGAAGCCGTGGAGCAGGCCCTGCGTGCCGGCCACCTCGATGTCGCTGCCGACCTGGTACAGAGCCTGTCCGAGGAACAACTGCTGGCCGAACAAAATGTCGGCATGCTGCTGCGCTGGAAGATGGACCTGCCCGACAGCCTGCTGATCAGCACCCCGCGGCTGATCGTGCTGTACAGCTGGGCGCTGGGCCTGGCCTGCCAGCTGGATGCGGCTGAAGAACTGGCAGGCCACCTCAGCCGCTTCCTGCCTGCACCTTCGGCGACCGCGCAAAAGTCCATGCTGGCCCAGTGGTTGGCACTGAGCGGTGTCATCGCCCGTGGCCGCGGAGATCGTGAGCGCACCCTGGCCTATTGTGGCGAAGCCCTGCAGAGCCTGCCCGGCAAGCGCTATGGGCAGCGCCTGGTCTGTTTGTCGACGTTGTCCAACCTGGCGATTGCCGATGGCGACTTCTGGCGCGCCCGTGGCTGGAACCGTGAGGCGCTGGAGCTGGCCCAGCGGGTCGGCAACCCGTTGTTCGAGGCGTTGGCGCATTATGACCGGGCGCGGGTGTTGCACGCCCGTGGCGAGGTGCTGCGCGCACTGGATGAAGTGCGCCAGGGGCTGCAGCGCCTGCAAGGGCTCTCGGCGCAGCGGCTGTATGCGGTGCGCGCCCGCCTGACGCTGTATGAAGGCTACCTGCTGGTCTCGCGCCTGCAACCGGCCCAGGGCCGGGCACGTTTGCGCGCGGGGTTGGGTGAGGCACGTGCCTGCCGCGACATCAGCGTGCTTATCGGCCACTGCGTGATTGCCACCCTCGATGGTCGCGAAGGGCAGTTCGCCGAGGCCTTTGCCGAACTGGCCGAGGCGGAACGGCTGATGCATATCTGGGACGTGCCGCCGGTTTACTACCTGGCCATGATCACCCTGGTCAAATGCGAGCTGTGGCTGGCCCAGGGGCGCGTCGACCTGGCCGAGTCCTGGTTGCTGCGCCTGGGCCAGACCTATGGCGGTGAGCAGCCGGCGGCGGCGCCAGAGTTTCACCCGCTGCTGCCGGTGCATATCGCCCTGCAGCAGGCGCTGCTCGAACGGGTGCTGTCACGTCGCACAGAGGCGCTCGAGCGCCTGGCCGGGCTGGTCGAACGCGGCCAGGCCAGCGGCGGCATGATGCTCACCGTCAGCGCGCTCAGCCAGTGGATGCTGCTGTTGCTGGACGAAGGCCGCGATGGCCAGGCCGCGCAGTTGTTGCCCGGCTTGCTGGAGGCCGCACGCGGGGGCGTGCTGCAACCGTTCCAGCCGTTGCTGCAGCGGCACCCGCAGTGGCTGCAGGACCAGTTGCTGGCCAGGGCTGGCTGCCCGGTGCAGGTCGACCTGTTGGGGCATTTGCCAGCGTTGCCAAGCGCCCCAGGCGGTTGCTGCGAGGCCCTGAGCGGCCGTGAGCTGGCTGTGCTCGAACTGATCGCCCAAGGTTGCTCCAACCAGCAGATCAGCGAGCGCTTGTTCATTTCCTTGCACACGGTCAAAACCCACGCCAGCCATATCAACAGCAAGCTGGGCGTGGAGCGGCGGACCCAGGCGGTGGCCAAGGCCAAGTCACTGGGGTTGCTGGCGTAGTGCTGGCGGTGCTGGCTACCGCCCGTTAAAGTAATGGCCTCGGGCCATGTTCGCGGCCGATAATGCTCGATGCTCATCTTTCCCGGCCAGCTGCCGATACAGCGATCGGTGGCATCGCCTCGCGCGATTTTTCAATCATTCCAGGGCAGGTCGTGTTGATGCTGCAGTACGGGCAAAAGAGCTTTCTGATCGTCGACGATTTCACCGACTTTCGCACGTCGACCCGTTCCATGTTGCGTGAGTTGGGTGTGCGCGACGTCGACACCGCCGACAGCGGCGAGCAGGCGCTGCGCATGTGCGCGCAGAAGCGCTATGACTTCATCCTGCAGGACTTCCACCTGGGCGATGGCAAGAAGAATGGCCAGCAGGTACTCGAAGACCTGATCATCGACAAGCACATCAGCCATGAGTGCGTGTTCATCATGGTCACCGCCGAGAGCAGCCAGGCCATCGTTCTCAGTGCCATCGAGCACGAGCCCGATGCCTACCTGACCAAGCCGTTCAACCGGGTGGGGCTGGCCCAGCGGGTCGAGAAGCTGTTCCAGCGCAAAACCCTGCTCAAGCCGATATTGCAGGCGCTGGACCGCAACCGCCCGGGCGAGGTGCTGGCGGCATGCGCCGAGCTGTGCAAAAGGGACCCGCGCCTGGCACCCCTGTGCCTGCGCTACCGGGCCGATGCCTTGCGCAACCTCAACCGCTTCGATGAGCTGGAGAAATTTCTCAAGGCCATTCTCGCCAGCCGCCCGCAACCGTGGGTGTACGCGGCGCTGGGGGCCTTGATGCACAAACGTGGCCAGAATGCCCAGGCCCAGGGCGTATACGAGCAGGCGCTCAAAGCCTTCCCGATCATGCCAGCCTTGTACGATGGCATGGCCGAAGTGCTGGTGGCCCAAGGCGAAAGCAAGCGTGCGCAGAGCCTGCTGGAAGAGGCAGTGCGCCTGTCGCCATTGTCGGTGCGGCGGCAGTCGACCCTGGGCAAGCTGGCGCTGGAAAACGAAGACTTCGAAAGCGCTTCCAAGGCCTTCCGCCATGCGGTGAACCAAGGGCAGAGTTCGCGCTACAAAGACCCGGAAAACAACTTGGGCCTGGTGCAGGCGCTGATGAGCAAGAATGCAGGCTTTGGCCTGGACGCCCGTACCCGCGTCGAGATCAACACCACGCTCAGTGAAGTGGCCAAGGAAAACCCCGAAGACCAAGGCTTGCAGGTGCGTGCGCGGATGATGAAGGCCGCCAGCCTGCAGCAGGCCGGTGACCCGGAAACGGCTGCCAAGCTGACCGATCAGGCCATTCTGCGCCTGGACAAGATGAACCAGTTCTTCTCGGTCGATTCGGCCCTCACCGTCGCCGCGCAGTTGCAGGCGATGGGCCAGGAGGCCGCCGCCATCGGCGTACTGAAAAGCTGTGTGGAAAGTTATGGCGATGACCCCAAGGTCATGGAAAAAGTGGGCAAGCTGACGGACGACCCGAGTGTGCTCAACGCCATTACCGAAGCGGTCACCCTCAATCGCCAGGGTGTGCGCAGTTACCAGGGAGGGCAGCTCGGCGAGGCGTTGCAACTGTTCCGCAAGGCGCTGGGTCTACAGCCCAGGAACATCAGCATCGCTCTGAACACCGCCCAGGCGCTGCTGCGCATTGGTGGTGAAAACCCCCAGCCCGCGATCATGCAGGAATGCCGCGACGCCTTGACCAGCGTGGCCGGTATCCCTGCCAGCGACAATCGCTATGACCGTTACCGCAAACTGCACATCCGAGTGTTCGGCGCATGAATCAAGACAATCAGGGGCTGGATTTTTCCACGGTGATCGCCTCCACCGTGCACGACCTCAAAAGCTCCCTCGCGGCGTTGATCCAGTGCCACGGCCAGTGGGTGGAGCGCCTGCCCGAGGAACTGCGCGGCGGCGCCGAGCAAGGGATCATGGAGCACGAGTTTCGTCACCTCAACGGCATGCTGGTGCAGCTGCTGGGGTTGTACAAGCTTGGTGTGAATCAGCTGCCGGTGTGCCCGGACTACCACGAACTGGACGATTTCATCGAGGCCCAGCTGGCGGCGCACGAGGAAGTGCTCAAGCACAACGATATTCTCGCCACCTGGCGCATCGACACCGATAACCCGCTGGGTTTCTTCGACCGCGAGCTGGTGGCCTCGGTGATCGCCAACGTCATCACCAATGCCACCCGCTTTGCCGGGCATGCCTTGTTGATCAGCATCGAAGAGGCCGACAACCAGCTGGCCATTTGCGTCAACGATGACGGCCCGGGTTATCCACAGCGCATGCTCGACCGCCAGGAGGAATATACCCAGGGTATCGACTCGACCAGCGGCAGCACCGGCCTGGGGCTGTACTTTGCCGCGCGCATTGCGGCGCTGCATGAAAGTGGCGGGGTGCGTGGGCGCATCGAGATCTCCAATGGCGGTGCACTGGGCGGTGGCTTGTTCAAGTTGTTTCTGCCGTAGGGATTTGGTGCACCTGCCTGCTTTTCCTGGCAGGCTTTGCGCAGAAACCCGGCTTTACCTGCGAGAACACCATGACCCAACCCCTGCCTGCGCTCATCCGCGAAACCTTCCCTGTCGGGCCTTTGCAGTGCAACTGCACGCTCATCGGCGACCCGTTGAGCAAAAAAGCCATCGTCGTCGACCCGGGCGGTGATCCAGACAAGATCCTTGCTCGCCTGCAGGCCCATGGCCTGACGCTGGTGAGCATCATCCACACCCACGCCCACTTCGATCATTTTCTTGCCTCGGGCAAGCTCAAGACGCTGACTGGCGCCACGCTGCATCTGCACAAGGATGATCAGGCACTGTGGGACAACCTGGAGATGCAGTGCCAGATGTTCGGCGTGCCCTATACCCCGGTGCCGTCGCCTGATCGCTGGCTGGCCGATGACGAAGAACTGGCGTGCGGCTGCGGCGTGGCCTTGCACACCCCCGGGCACACGCCTGGCTCGATGAGCTTCTGGTTCGCCGACGCCAAGCTGTTGATCGCAGGTGACACCTTGTTCCGCCGGGGCATAGGCCGCACCGACTTGTGGGGTGGCGACCAGCGGGCTATCGTGCGCTCGATCAAGGAGCGGCTGTACCGGCTGGACGAGGAGGCCACCGTGGTCACCGGCCATGGGCCTGATACACGGCTGGGTGACGAGATGCGCGAAAACCCGTTCGTGCGTGCCTGACGGCACATGAAGGCGCTTTCATGGAATTTTTCGTTGCCGGTGCGTTCCAAGGCTGGCATAGATGCATTTGCGATCTGTCGCATTCATGAATTGAGTAGGAGCTTGTCCATGTTCACCATGCGTCGTCTGATTATCGTCGCAACTGCCGCTGCCCTGATGACCGGCTGTGCCAGTCAGAACCCTTACGACAACCAAGGGCAGGCGCAGGGCTCTACCGGGATGAGCAAGACTGCCAAGTACGGTGGCCTGGGTGCGCTGGCCGGTGCGATCGCCGGTGCCGCCATCGACCACAACAACCGTGGCAAGGGCGCCCTGATCGGCGCTGCCGCCGTGGGCGCTGCCGCCGCCGGTTATGGCTACTATGCCGACAAGCAGGAAGCCGAGCTGCGCGCGCAAATGGCCAACACCGGTGTGGAAGTGCAGCGCCAGGGTGACCAGATCAAGCTGATCATGCCGGGCAACATCACCTTTGCCACCGATTCGGCCAACATCGCGCCAAGCTTCTACCAGCCGCTGAACAACCTCGCCAGCTCGTTCAAGCAGTTCAACCAGAACACCATCGAAGTGGTCGGTTTCACCGACAGCACCGGCAGCCGCCAGCACAACATGGACCTGTCCCAGCGCCGGGCGCAGGCTGTCAGTACCTACCTGACTTCGCAGGGTGTGGACAGCTCGCGCCTGTCGGTACGTGGCATGGGCCCTGACCAGCCAATCGCCAGCAACGCCGATGCCAATGGCCGTGCGCAGAACCGCCGTGTCGAAGTGAACCTGAAGCCGATTCCAGGCCAGCAGTATGACCAGCAGCAGGGCCAGGTGCAGCAGTATCCCTGAATAGGCATGGGGCCGCGTTGCGGCCCCGTTTGTTTCAGCGCCCTACGCTGGCCTGAATCGCCGTCAGGGCAATGGTATGGACGATATCGTCCACCTGCGCCCCGCGTGGCAGATCGTTCACCGGCTTGCGCAGGCCCTGCAGCATTGGCCCCAGGCTGACCCCGTCGGCACTGCGCTGTACCGCCTTGTGCGTGGTGTTGCCGGTGTTCAGGTCGGGGAATACGAAGACCGTGGCGCGCCCGGCCACCTGGCTGGTGGGCGCCAAGTCCCGGGCAATTGCCGGGTTGGCTGCAGCGTCGTATTGCAGCGGCCCATCGATCAGCAAGCCTTGCGTGGCGGCCTGCGCCAGGCGGGTCGCCTCGCGCACTTTCCCCACTTCCTCATCGCTGGCCGAATCGCTCGAATAACTGATCATCGCCACCCGTGGCGCGATGCCGAAGGCTTGCGCCGATTCGGCACTTTGCCGGGCAATCTCCGCCAGTTCGGCGGCGCTTGGGTGAGGGTTCATCACGCAGTCGCCGTACACCAGTACCTGCTCGGGGAACAGCATGAAGAATACCGACGATACCAGGCTCGCCCCCGGCGCGGTCTTGATCAACTGCAGGGCAGGGCGGATGGTGTTGGCGGTGGAATGCACCAGCCCCGACACCAGGCCGTCCACCTCATCCAGGGCCAGCATCATGGTGCCGATCACCACCGGGTCTTCCAGTTGCTGCTCGGCCATTGGCGCGTTGAGGTTCTTGCTTTTGCGCAGCTCCACCATCGGTTCCACATAGCGCCCGCGAATCAGCTCCGGGTCCAGTATTTCCAGGCCTGGTGGCAGGGTGATGCCCTGCGCGCGGGCGACCGCGTCGACATCCTCGGGCTTGGCTAGCAGCACGCAGCGGGCGATGCCACGGGCCTGGCAGATGGCCGCTGCCTGCACCAGCAGCGGCTCTGCACCTTCTGGCAGAACAATGCGCTTGTTTGCCTGCTGCGCGCGCTGGATCAATTGGTAGCGGAACACCGCCGGTGACAGGCGCAGCTCGCGCGGGGTGCCACAACGTTGGTGCAGCCAGGTTGCGTCGAGGTGGCTGGCGACAAAGTCGGTGATGAACTCGGCGCGTTCGCGGTCGTCCACCGGGATTTCCCGGTTGAGCGAATTGAGCTGGTTGGCGGTGTCGTAGGAACCGGTACTGACCGACAGGATCGGCAGGCCCGCCTGCAGCGCCCCGCGGCACAGCCCGAGGATGCGAGCGTCCGGTTTGCTGTCACTGGTCAACAACAGGCCGGCCAGCGGTACGCCATTGATCGCAGCCAGGCTGACGGCCAGGATGATGTCGTCGCGGTCGCCCGGTGTGACGACCAAGGTGCCGGAGGTGAGCAGCGGCACGGTATTGGCCACGGTGCGCGCGCAGATGATGATCTTGCTCATGCGCCGTTGTTCGTAATCGCCGGCATTGAGCACCTGGGCGCCAAGCAACTCGGCCACGTCGCGGGTGCGCGGTGCGTTCAGCTCGGGCTGATAGGGGATGCAGCCCAGCAGGCGAAAGTCATTGCCGCGCAGCAGCGGCGAGTGTTCGCGCAGGCGGGTGGCGAAGTCGGCCATGCTTTCGTCGGTGCGGACCTTGTTGAGGATCACCCCCAGTACTTTCGGGTCGCGTGGGCCGCCAAACAGTTGCGCCTGCAGTTCGACCCGCCCGGACAGCTCGCTGAGCACTTCGTTTTCCGGCGCCGAGACCAGGATCACCTCGGCATCCAGGCTCTTGGCCAGGTGCAGGTTGACCCGCGCGGCATAGCTGGCGTGGCGCGTGGGCACCATGCCTTCGACCACGACCACGTCATTGCCGATGCAGGCTTGCTGGTAAAGCCGGATGATTTCTTCCAGCAGTTCGTCCAGTTGGCCATCGCCGAGCATGCGCTCGACCTGGGCCAGGCTCATGGGCACGGGGGGCTTGATGCCGTGGGTACGGGCGACCAGTTCGCTGGAGCGTTCGGGGCCGGTGTCGCCCGGGTGGGGCTGGGCGATGGGCTTGAAGAAACCCACCTTCAGCCCGGCCCGTTCCAGGGTACGCACCAGGCCCAGGCTGATCGACGTCAGGCCGACACCAAAGTCGGTCGGCGCAATGAAAAATGTCTGCATGCGTGCTTCTCGAAATAAGCGGTGCAAGAAATTAACGGCCAAGGGTAGCGCTATCGGCCCCTTGTGCGCACCAGCCACATGCGAACGGCTGGCCGATACGTTGCAGGCGCTGGGCCGGGTCGAGCACCCACGGGCGTGCCTGCCACGGCGGTTGGTGGCGCAGGTGCTGGGTGTGGCCGCAGGACAGCTCGGCTACCCAGTGGCCTTCTTCGTCCTGGTGAAAGCCGATGATCCGACTGATGGACCGTTGCTGCACGCCAGTGCGTTCGCAATCGGGCGGTGGCTTGGTTACACTGGTGCGCTCTACATTCTTTTGCAAAAGGTCTTGCCCCATGCTGATCGCCGCCAACAAGGCTGTCTCCATCGACTATACCCTGACCAACGACGCCGGGGAGACCATCGACAGCTCCGCCGGTGGCGCGCCGCTGGTTTACCTGCACGGTGCCGGCAACATCATCCCAGGCCTGGAAAAAGCCCTGGAAGGCAAGCAAGCCGGTGACGAACTGGAAGTTGCCATCGAGCCGGAAGACGCCTACGGCGAATACCTGGCCGAGCTGGTCAGCACCCTGAACCGCAGCCTGTTCGAAGGCGTCGACGAGCTGGAAGTGGGTATGCAGTTCCACGCTTCGGCGCCGGATGGCCAGATGCAGATCGTGACCATCCGCGACGTGGACGGCGACGACATCACCGTTGACGGCAACCACCCGCTGGCTGGTCAGCGTCTGAACTTCAAGGTCAAGGTCGTCAACGTGCGTGACGCCAGCGACGAAGAAATCGCTCACCGTCACATCCACGGTGAAGGTGGCCATCACCACTGATTTTCTGCGCTAAGCTCAGAAAGTCGCCAGGCGCTCGGGCAAGCCGATCTGCCTTCCTACGGGAGGTGGGCGGTTTGAACGGGCGCCTTTTTAGTGGGCGCGATTTGCCTGCGCGGCAACCCGGAAGCTGAGAGGGGGTTCATCATGAGTGCATTTCACGAGCTGAAACTGGAGGCGCTGAACGGCGGGGAACTGCCCCTCGCACCGTTCAAGGGCCAAGTGGTGCTGGTGGTCAACGTGGCTTCCAAATGTGGTCTCACACCGCAATACAAGGCGTTGGAAAACCTCTACCAGGTCTACAAGGACAAAGGCTTCAATGTGCTTGGCTTGCCGTGCAACCAGTTTGCCGGGCAGGAACCTGGCAGCGCAAAGGAAATCCAGGAATTCTGCAGCCTCAACTACGGGGTGAGCTTCCCGCTGGCGGGCAAGCTTGAGGTCAACGGGGCGCAGCGCCATTCGCTGTATCGCCTGCTGGCGGGTGAGGGCGCCGAGTTCCCCGGCGACATCACCTGGAACTTCGAAAAGTTTCTGGTGGGCAAGGACGGCCGGGTGCTGGCGCGTTTTTCTCCCCGCACGGCGCCAGATGACCCGGCGGTGGTGCAGGCCATCGAGAAAGCGTTGGCCTGACGCGGTCCCTGTGTAGGAGCGGCCTCGTGTCGCGATCGGGCTGCAGAGCAGCCCCTCGATAGCTGCAACAATGCCGATATCCGGGGGCCGCCTTGCAGCCCGATCGCGACACGAGGCCGCTCCTACACAGATCGCATAGCACCCAGCCTCGAAGCTGGTGAAGTCGCAGCCTGGTTCCGGGCCGCATGCAGATACCCCTCGAACTGTTCGACAATCGCCGGCCAGCCCTGGCGGCTGGCATGCTGCCGTGCATTCAGGCGCACGCGACGCAGCGTTTCCTCTTCCTCCAGCAGCCAGCAGGCGGCTTCGATGAATGCGGGCTGGTCGCCCGGCATGGCCAACGCACCGTTGTGGCCATGGTGGATATGTTGCGCAGCTGCCGCCTGGTCACAGGCAACCACCGCCAACCCCGAAGCCATGGCCTCGAGCACTACGTTGCCGAAGGTTTCGGTTGTGCTGGGGAACAGGAACAGGTCGCCACTGGCGTAATGTTCTGCCAACAGTTCGCCGCGCTGGGCGCCGCAGAAGAGCGCCTCGGGGAGCTGCTGCTGGAGGGCGGCGCGCTGCGGGCCGTCACCCACCAGGACAAGGCGCAGGCGTTTGTGTGGGTAGGTTTGCTGCAAGGCCTGCAGGCAAGGCTGTAGCAGGCGTAGGTTCTTTTCTGCCGCCAGGCGCCCGACGTACAGCACGGCGATGTCGTCTGCCCCCAGCCCCCAGCTTTCGCGCAAAGCCTGGCTGCGCCGGGCTGGGTTGAACAGGCAGGCGTCGACCCCGCGGGCCAGCAACCCCAGGTGCTGGAAGCCGCGGCGCTCAAGCTCAAGGCGCTGGCTTGCGCTGGGCACCAGGGTGACCGCCGTGCGCCGGTGGAACCAGCGCAGGTAGAGGGTGAGCAAGCGGCTCAGCAAGCCCAGGCCGTAGTGGCCGGAGTACTGCGGGAAGTTGGTGTTGAAGCCACTGACCACCGCCAACCCCAGGCGCCGGGCAGCGCGCAGCGCGCTCAGCCCCAACGGCCCCTCGGTGGCGATGTAGAGCACATCCGGGGGCTGCCGGCGCCAGCGGCGTAGCAGCGTGTGCATCGACACCTCGCCCCATTGCAAGCCTGGGTAACCCGGCAGGCCCCAGCCGCGGCACAGCACCAGCTGTGGATCATGCTGTGCGTGGTTATCGCCGGCCTGGCGTGGGCGTACCAGCTCAACCTGATGGCCGCGCTGGCGCAACCCTTCGCTCAAGCGCCCAAGGGTGTTGGCCACGCCGTTGATTTCGGGTGGGAAGGTTTCGCTGACGAGGGTAATGCGTAGTGCAGGTGTGTTCATGGCAAAAGTTTCTGCCTGCCCGATTGCGTCAATGTGACGGTCACGTGGCGCGCAGGTGACAGCTGACCATCGGCTTGTGCAGCGTGCAGATTATTTCCTGGTGCGCCGCTCAAGGGGCCGTGCCGTCGGCCGATGAAGATGCATTCGACCACCTGTTGCGCTCCAGGAGAGCGGTGATGTTCAACAACAAGCTCAAGCAAGAAAACCGGCAACTGCGCGAAGACCTGATGTGTATCGAACAGGTCAAGAGCAGCCTCGACAGCGAGATGCTGGTGCTGCAACTCGACCCCCAGGGACGGATCGAGATGGTCAATGGCAACTTCGAGAGCGAGATGCTCTACCGGGCCGACCAACTGCTTGGACGCAACATCGAGGACATCGTCCCCGCCCATGTGCGATCGCTGGACTTCTACCAGCGGATGAAAGTTGCCATCACCCGTGGCGAGCACCTGAACGGTGCTTTTCGCCTGTTGCGCGGCAATGGCCAGGAAGCCTGGCTGCGCTCGATCCTGCAACCGGTCAAGAACAGCGAGGGGCGCATTCGGTACTTCACCCTGCATTCCAGCGACCTGACCCGCACCATCGAGGCTTCGCGCGAACATGAGAGCCTGATCAAGGCGCTGATGCGCTCCACGGCGGTCATTGAGTTCGACCTCGACGGTAACGTCCTCACCGCCAACGAGCGCTTCCTGGCCACGGTCGGCTACCGCCTGGAGCAGATTCGCGGCAAGCACCATCGTCTGTTCTGCACGCCGGAAGAGGCCAACTCAACCGCTTACCAGGCATTCTGGGACAGGCTGCGTCGTGGCGAGTACGTGGCTGACCGCTTCAAGCGCATCGATGCCCACGGCCGGGTGGTCTGGTTGGAGGCCTCCTACAACCCGATCTTCGATGCCCACGACGTGCTGTACAAGGTGGTCAAATTCGCCACCGTGATCACCGACCAGGTCAACCAGGAACAGGCGGTGGCCGAAGCGGCGGATGTGGCCTACACCACCTCGCTGGGCACCGATGCCAGCGCGCGCAAGGCTACCGGGGTGGTCACCCAGAGTGTCAGCGTGATGCGCGGCCTGGAAGCTTCGATGCAAGAGGCGGCCGAGGGTATCCAGGCGCTGGACACGCAGTCGCGGGTGATCGGCTCGATCATCAAGACCATCAGCGATATTGCCGGGCAGACCAACCTGTTGGCGCTCAACGCGGCCATCGAGGCCGCCCGTGCAGGCGAGCAGGGGCGCGGGTTTGCCGTGGTTGCCGACGAAGTCCGGCAACTGGCGTCGCGTACCAGCAGCGCCACCGAGGAAATCGCCCGGGTGGTGCAGCAGAACGAGCAGTTGGCGCAAGCGGCGGTGACGATCATCGACACCAGCAAGCGCCAGGCCGAACAGGGGCTGGCGCTGGCCGATCAGACGGGCAACGTGATTGTCGAGATCCAGGACGGGGCGAAGCGGGTGGTGGATGTGGTGGGGCAGTTTTCCAGCCGGTTGGGGCACTGAAACCCAAACCAGACGCGCTCTGCTTTTTGTAGGAGCGGCCTTGTGTCGCGATAGGGCCGCAAAGCGGCCCCAACAATTTGTGCATTAACGTTGAGATCCTGGGGCCGCGTTGCGGCCCTATCGCGACACAAGGCCGCTCCTACAGAGATCGCATAACGCCCAGGGATCAGTCCCGCTCCCGCACCCAGAACAACGTAGCCCCGGCCACCGCCGCCGGCATCATCAGCACGTTCACCCCCGGGATCAGCAACGCCAGGTACGTCACCCCGCCAAAGCCCAGGCTCTGCCAGCGCTTCTGGCGCAGCCAGGCGAGCATGTCCTGCCAGCTCATCTTGTTGTTGTCTGCCGGATAGTCGATGTACTGGATGGCCATCATCCATACACCGAAGATCAGCCACAGCGGCGCAGCTACCACGTTGACCACCGGAACCAGCGAGAGGATGAACAGGCCGATGGCCCGTGGCAGGAAGTAGCCCAGCTTGCGCATTTCGCGACTGAGGGTACGCGGTACCATTGCCAGCAGTTCGCCCCAGCTGAACGCCGGGAAGTTGTCTTCGCCACGTACCACCACTTCAACCTTTTCGGCGAGAAAGCCGTTGAACGGCGCGGCGATGACGTTGGCGACAAGCGTGAAGGTGAAGAACACCATCAACACCACCAGGGCGACGAACAACGGCCAGAGAATGTACGTGAGAAAGCTCAACCAGCTGGGCAAGGTCGGCATCAGGGTATCCACCCACAGGCTGAACTGGTGCCCGGCGAAGTAGATCAGGCCACCGAACAGCAGCAGGTTGACCGCCAGCGGCAGCAGCACGAACAAGCGCAGGTTGGGGCTGAGCACCAGTTTCAGGCCTTCGCGCAGGTATTGGGGGCCAGAGAGGACAGGGGCTTGCATCAGGGTACTCCGCAGAGAAGGGAAACGCGCTGACCTTACCGAGTTTGGCGTGCCGACGAAAGGCAGCATGGGGTCGGGAAACCGGCTGTAACAAAAGCATCGACAGTATGATCACCGATGAAATCGCAGCATAGACGATGCCTATGAGGTGGATTGTCGAAGGATATTTCCTTAATCTTTGCGACCTCGCTACAGTGCGTTCAACTTTCCGCTTTCTGGGCCTGCGCGTTGTAGCCTTCCCCAAGTGCTGCGTGGGTCCTTTTAAATTTTCCAGCTGGCGCCGCCGGTGTATCGAGACCGGCCCGCTCGACAGGAGTTCGACATGTCTGAAGTACGTCATTCGCGCGTCATCATTCTGGGTTCCGGCCCTGCCGGTTACAGCGCTGCGGTCTATGCCGCCCGTGCCAACCTCAAGCCGCTGCTGATCACCGGCATGCAGGCCGGTGGCCAGCTGACCACCACTACCGAAGTCGACAACTGGCCGGGCGACCCGCACGGCCTGACTGGCCCGGCCCTGATGCAGCGTATGCAGGAGCATGCCGAGCGTTTTGAAACCGAAATCGTGTTCGACCACATCAACGCTGTCGACCTGGCCAACAAGCCGTTCACCCTGCAGGGTGACAGCGGCAAGTACACCTGCGACGCACTGATCATCGCCACAGGCGCCAGCGCCCGCTACCTGGGCCTGCCGTCGGAAGAAACCTTCATGGGCAAGGGCGTTTCGGCCTGCGCTACCTGCGACGGGTTCTTCTACCGCAACAAGCCGGTCGCTGTGGTGGGCGGTGGCAACACTGCCGTGGAAGAGGCTTTGTACCTGGCCAACATCGCCAGCAAGGTGACCCTGGTGCACCGCCGCGAAACCTTCCGCGCCGAGAAGATCCTGGTCGACAAGCTCAACGCCCGTGTGGCCGAAGGCAAGATCGAGCTCAAGCTCAACGCCACCCTGGACGAAGTACTGGGTGACAACATGGGCGTGACCGGTGCGCGCCTGAAGAACAACGACGGCAGCAGCGATGAAATCAAGGTCGATGGCGTGTTCATTGCCATTGGCCATACCCCGAACACGTCGCTGTTCGAAGGCCAGCTGACCCTCAAGGACGGCTACCTGGTGGTCAACGGCGGCCGTGAAGGCAATGCTACCGCCACCAACGTCGAAGGCGTATTCGCGGCCGGTGACGTGGCCGACCACGTGTACCGTCAGGCGATCACCTCGGCCGGTGCTGGCTGCATGGCAGCGCTGGACGTCGAGCGCTACCTGGACGGGCTGGCCAACGCCTCGTTTTGATTCGCCAAGCGCCCCAACAGGAAATCGGCTCGAAAGCCTGATGCTGTCCACTCAAGTGTGATCGCAGACTGATTGGGGCTGCTGCGCAGCCCATCGCGACACAAGGCCGCTCCTACAAAATGTGGGAGCTGGCTTGCCTGTGATCAGCTCACAGGCTCAGCCGCATCGACAGGTCGACCGCCTTCACATCCTTGGTCATCGCCCCGATCGAGATGTAGTCCACGCCTGTTTCGGCAATCACCCGCAGGGTGCTCTCGTTGACCCCGCCGCTGGCCTCCAGCTTGGCCTTGCCTGCCGTGATGCGCACAGCCTCACGCATTTCTTCCAGGCTCAGTTCGTCGAGCATGATGATGTCGGCCCCCGCCGCCAGCGCCTCGCGCAATTCGCCAAGGCTTTCCACTTCTATTTCCACCGGTTTGCCCGGGGCAATGCGCTGCGCGGCCGCTACGGCTTGAGCCACGCCGCCGCTGGCGGCGATGTGGTTCTCCTTGATCAGGAAAGCGTCGTACAGGCCGATGCGGTGGTTGTCGCAACCGCCACAGGTCACCGCATACTTTTGCGCCAGGCGCAGGCCAGGCAGGGTTTTGCGCGTGTCCAGCAGGCGCACCTGGGTGCCTTCTACCAGGCTGGCAAGAAAGCGCGCACGGGTGGCGACACCCGACAGCAGTTGCAGGAAGTTCAGGGCACTGCGCTCACCGCTGAGCAGCGAACGGGCCGGGCCTTCGAGGTGAAACAGGGGCTGGTTGGCGCTGGCACGGTCACCGTCAGTGACTTCCCAGTGCACCGCCACCCGCGGGTCGAGCTGACGGAACACCGCATCGACCCAGGCAGTGCCGGCAATCACACAGTCCTCGCGGGTGATGATGGTCGCCTTGGCCAGGCGCTCGGCCGGGATCAACTGCGCGGTGATGTCGCCACTGCCGATGTCCTCCAACAGCGCACGGCGCACGTTGGCTTCGATTTCAGCGGTCAGGTCGGCTAGGCGTAGGTTCGGCATGGTCGGCTCCACAAGCAAGATGCCGGCGATTATAGGGCAGGGGGCTGGTGTGTACAGCCGCCTTGGCGACGACCTTTGGTCGGCGGGTGGCGGGCGCCTGCCTGGGCTGAATCCGTGCTGGCAGCGCTGCGGGTTTTTGCTGATAATGGCGACCAGTATTTGGCGTCATAGCTTTGACGACACCTGCTACGGCGGGCCACACACCCTGCAAGGAGTCCAGGATGCATGAAGAAGGCAAGGTGGTGCCCCTGGCGGCAGCCATCGACCGAGGCCGGCGTGCGCCTCTGCCTTGCCTTCCGGTATTGCTGTTGCAAGTACGCGACAAGGCCGCCCTGCAGTTGCGGCTGGGCTTGCAGGCGCTGTTCGACAACGCTGACGACACCCTGTTCGAGATGGCTGACAAAGCCTTCGAGCACGCCGACCAGAACTTGTATTTCGAGGCCATGCGCGACCTGCGCCTGAAGCGCAAAAGCATCGAGCGTGGCTTTCTCGACATCTTCCATGCCACCTTCGCCCGCATCGGCCAGGCGGACCTGTTGCAGTACCTGGCCCTGCCGGGGAACACATGCGGCAAAGCGCAGGCCGAGCGGGGCGCTGCTGTCGAAGGCATGGTGGAGCGGGTGCTGGCCCGTCACCGCCCGGCCTTGCAACAGCTGGGGCTACGCTTGCAGGTGGTGCTCGACCGCCCCGTGTACGAGCGCGACAACCCGCTGGGGCCCGCTGCATTATGCGGTTACTTCCTCGATGCCGGGCGTAGCCTGGGGGTTTGCCTGCGGGTGAAGCTGGTGTTGCTCACGCTGTTCGAGCGCTATGTGCTCAGTGATGCCGATGTGATCTACGGCGAGGCCAACCAGCTGCTGGCGGCCGCCGGTGTGCTGCCCGAACTGCAACCGCTTCCGCGCCGGCCTGCCGAGCAGCGGCGCATGGGCGCGCGACGCTGCCCGCCCATGCCAGGCCAGGATGTGGGCGCGGACGCGGCCGGGCAGGCGTTTTTTGCCTCGTTGCAAACCCTGCTGGCGCCGGTGCGGGGGCAATTTGCCCCACGTTTGCAGGCGGTGGCTGCCGCCCAGCCGATCAGCACTGCCGACCTGCTGCGGTTACTGACCCACTTGCAGCACTACGTGCCTGCCACGCACGAGGCAGATGATTTCGAGCTTGGCCAACAGCTTGAGCAATTGCTGCTGCGGGTCAGCGTGCGCAGTGGTATACGCAGGCGCATCGCGGTCGCCGACGAAGACATGATCAACCTGGTGAACCTGCTGTTCCGGTTCATTCAGCAGGACGACAACCTGCCGGCCAGCCTGCGGGCGCTGATCATCCGGCTGCACATTCCCCTGCTGAAGGTGGCGCTGCTGGACAAGGGGTTGTTCAGCCGGGCTGGCCACCCCGCGCGTCGGCTGCTCAACGAAATCGCAGCGGCAGCGATCGGCTGGGAGAGCGGCCGCGAAGATGTGCGTGACAGTCTGCACGTGCGGGTGGCGCTGATCGTGCAACGCGTGCTCAGTGATTTTGACGAAGACACCCGCGTGTTCGACGACCTGCTGCAAGATTTTCTGGCGTTCAGCCAAGAAGAGCGGCGGCGCAGCGATTTGCTCGAGCAACGTACCCGCGACGCCGAAGAGGGCCGCGCACGCACCCTGCAGGCCAGGCACCAGGTGCAGCAATTGCTCAACCAGCGTCTGCGCGGCCAGGTGTTGCCCCAGGTGGTGGTGCAGATGCTGGTACAGGCCTGGAGCCAGGTCCTGTTGCTGGCCTGGCTGAAGCACGGCGAGGGCTCCAGGGCGTGGTGCGATGCCGTGCAGACCATGGACACCCTGCTGCACAGCGTGACCCCGGGGCGTGAGCCGCAAACCTTGTTGCAGCAGGTGCCAGGCCTGCTCAAGGCGTTGCGCGACGGCCTGGCCAGCGTGGCGCAGGACTCGCTCACTACCCGCGCGTTCTTCCAGCAGCTTGAGCGGTTGCACCTGTGCGCCTGCGGGGGAGGCCAGTGGCAACCCCTGGACCAGGTGCGGGTGACGCAAGCGATTGTCCTGGCAAGTGCCGAAGAACCAGGCTGCCCGCCGCCAGGGGGCGACAGCGGGCACGCTGCGGCAGTGCGCCAGGCGCAGCGCCTGCGCGTCGGAACCTGGGTCCAGGTGCTGGATGAAGACCCACCGCTGCGCTGCAAGCTGGTAGCACGTGTCGAGAACAGCGACAGGCTGGTGTTCAGCAACCGCACCGGCCTGAACGTGCGAGAGTGGAGCAGCGCCAGCCTGGCCAGGGCACTGCAGCGCGGCGAAGTGCGGGTGCTGGGTGACGGGCTGTTGTTCGAGCGTGCACTGGAGGCCGTACTTGACGGCCTGCGCCCGTGATCTTTCACCTGCACAGGGCGTGAGCCGCAAGGCATACTGTTGTCCTGTTCAAGGCGTTTTCAGGATCTGCCCCATGCAATTGGACCGTGCCACTGGCTGGTTCCACGGAAACGGAATCACCCATTGCCCTTCGCCCAACTTCAATGCTCGGCCGGAAGGTGAAGCGATTTCCCTGCTGGTAATTCACAACATCAGCTTGCCGCCGGCGTGTTTCGGTACCGGCAAGGTTCAGCAGTTTTTCCAGAACCGCCTGGACCCCCAGGAACACCCGTACTTTGCCAGCATCAGCCACCTGACCGTGTCTGCCCACCTGTTCGTCGAGCGTGATGGCGCGGTGACTCAGTTCGTGTCGTTGTGCGACCGCGCCTGGCATGCAGGTGTTTCGTGCTTCGACGGCCGCGAGGGCTGCAATGACTTTTCCATCGGCATCGAGCTGGAAGGCACTGACGACCTGCCCTATACCGATGCCCAGTACACTGTCCTGGAACAGCTCACCCGGCACATCTGCTGCGCCTGGCCGGCCATCGACCTGGGCCGTATCCAGGGTCATAGCGACATTGCCCCGCAACGCAAGACCGACCCCGGCCCGGCATTCGACTGGCCGCGCTACCGTGATGCGCTGCAGCACAACGAGGACAAGGCATGAGTTTTCTGGTGTTGGTGCTGGCGCTGTGGGTCGAGAAGTTCTCGGCCCTGCGCCATCAGGTGCAACGTGACGGTTTTTTCCTTGGTGAGCTGGTGCGCCTGGAGCGCAGCGGCAAGGTTCACCCGTGGTGGACGCTGACGCTTCTGGTGCTGGCACCGGTCGCCCTGCTGGTCTTGCTGTTGCACGTACTGGAGCCGGTGGCCTATGGCCTGCTGGCGCTGCCGGTGCATCTGCTGGTGTTGGTCTACAGCCTGGGCCGCGGTGACGCCAAGGCGTCGCTTGGCCCGTTCCGTGACGCTTGGCGCCGGGGCGATGACCAGGCCGCCTTGCACGGGGCAGAGCGCGACCTTGGCCTGGCGGCCGATGAGCCGCACACGTTGTTGGTGCGGGTGCAGGGCCACTTGCTGTGGCAGGTGTACCAGGGCTTCTTCGCCGTGATCTTCTGGTATTTCGTGCTGGGGCCGGGGGCAGCGTTGGCGTATCGGTTACTGGCGCTGTGCGCTGGGCACAGCGGGCAAGCGGTGCTGAAGGCGCGCGCCGAGCAGTTGCGACACATCATGGACTGGCTGCCGGTGCGCGTGCTGGCGTTGAGCTTTGCCTTGGTGGGTAATTTCCTGGCGGTGACGCGGGTGATGCTGCACGAGGTGCTCAACTGGCACATCAGCGCCGCACACCTGGTGGCCCGGGTCGGGCGCGTTGCCGACGACATTCCCGACGATGAAGACAGCCAGCGTGGGTTGGGGCGCCTGGACAGCCTGTGGGAGCTGCTGCTGCGCTGCGCGGTGTTGTGGTATGCCGCGTTTGCGCTGTGGACGGTGCTGGCCTGAAATCAGGCGGGCGGCAGCGCGGCTACCAGCCGAACAGCTCACACGCGTTGCGGGTACTCGCTGCAGCCAGCTCGCCGGCCTCGACACCCATCACTTGCGCCAGCGCACCGGCTATCTCGGGCAAATGCTCCGGGCTGTTCCTTACCCCTGGGAACATGGCCGGGGCCATGTCTGGCGCATCGGTCTCCAGCACCACGCTGTCCAGCGGCAGGCGCGCCAGGGTCTTGCGCAGCCGCAACGCCTGCGGCCAAGTCGCTGCACCGCCCAGCCCCAGCCGAAAGCCCAGCTTGATGTACTCGCGGGCCTCTTCATAACTGCCGGCAAAGGCATGCACCACCCCCGCCCGTGCCGGTTTGTAGCGCTTGAGCGTGGCAATTACCTGGGCATGGCTGCGGCGCACGTGCAGCAGCGCCGGCAGCTGGAAATCACACGCCATCTGCAGTTGTGCTTCGAACAACGCCTGTTGGCGGGCCTTGTCCAGGTGTTCGAGGTAATAGTCCAGGCCAAATTCGCCCACTGCACACAGCTGTGGGTCACCGCGCAGGCGCTCCAGCCACTCGCGCAATTGCTGCAGGTGCTCGGGCCGATGCTGCTCCAGGTAGACCGGGTGCAGGCCCAGCGCGGCGAACAGGCCTGGTTCGCCGCTGGCCAGCGCCCACACCCGCTGGAAGTTCGCCTGGTACACCCCAAGCACGACCATTCGTTTCACCCCGCGGGCCGCCGCGTTGGTCAGCACGCGCGGGCGGTCGGCGTCGAAGTCGGGGAAGTCCAGGTGGGTGTGGGTGTCAATCAGCTGCATGTTCAGCCTGCGGCGATACGTTGTTTGAACGTACGGCCTATGGCATGCACGCCAGGTTCGTAGCGTTTTTCCTCGATGGCGGCCAGCGCCAGTTCCAGCGCGGTGGCGGCGATCAGGCCGTGCTGCTGGGCCATGGCATTGACCGGCAGGGGCAGGAAGTCGAGCAGCTGGTTGTCGCCAAACGTGCCCAACTGCAGCTGTCGGGAGTCGGCGGGGCGCGCTTGCAGCGTGTCGAATACCCCTTGCAGCAGCACATACGAGGTGGTCACCAGGGCATCGGGCAGGCCCCCCAGGTCGTCGATCAATTGCTGCATCAGGCGCTGGCCGCATGCCCGGCTGAAAGCTTCGCCCTGGTAGCGGCGCACGTCACCGGCATAGCCTTGCAGTGCTTCATCGAAACCACCGGCACGGGCCTGGCTGACCGACAGCTCCGGGCGGGCGCCGAGCAAGGCAATGCTGCGTGGCGCAGCGCGCAGCAGGCTGGCGGCCAGCTGGCGGCTGGCGTCGCGGTCGTCGCTGATCACCGAACAGAAATGCGCAGGGTTCAGGCGGCGGTCGATGGCGATCACCGGCATGCCTTTGTTCTGCAGTTCGCGGTAGCTGTCATCTTCGGCTGGCAGGCAACTGGCAACGAACAGCGCATCGCAACGACGGGCGCGGAACAGTTGCTGCAACTGGCGTTCGCTTTCGGGTTGGTCATCGCTGCTGGCGATCAGCAACTGGTAGCCGCGGGCGCGGGCGCCCTGTTCCAGTTGCTTGGCAATGCGCGCGTAGCTGGGGTTCTCCAGATCCGGGAGAATGAACCCCAGGGTACGGGTATGCCGGCTGCGCAGGCCAGCAGCCTGTGGGTTGGGGGTAAAGCCGTGGGCCTCGACCACCGCGCGCACCCTGTCGACCGTGCTGCTGCTGATGCGTTGCTGTTCAGCCTTGCCATTGATGACGTAGCTGGCGGTGGTCACGGACACACCGGCCAGACGGGCGATATCGCTGAGTTTCACCGAATTTTCCTTGTTGTTACCGGGGCTGGCGGGCAGGCCGGGCCGGCTAGTTTGACCGGCTACCGGCCATCCGCGCAGACGACTATTGTCGCAATTGTCCGACAAGATGGGGCTTTTTCCTTGGCAGATTATCGAGTAACGTGGCCGCCTGGTCAGATTAAACGTTTCAGCTGCCGATTTTCTGCCTCGGCCGAGAAAGCTGCAAGCGTTAGGCTGGCAGCCCCAAGCTGCAAATTTCAACTTGCAAGCTATAAGAAAAAGCGTGTCGGTGCACTGCCTGCTTTCGCTTGCAACGCGCAGCTCGAGGCCTGCAGCCAGCCCCTGGCCGTTACGTGAATTTCACAACAATACTCCAGTACCCCCAACGGGAACTGCATAAGGAGAAGGTCATGCTCGAGCTCGCCAAGGAGCAGATAGCCATGGGTCAGACGGCAGCCGACAAGGCTGAGGCCCTGCGCCTGCTGGCCGACCGGCTGGTTACCGATGGCCTGGTTGCCGACGGGTACTTGCAAGGGCTGCAAGCCCGTGAGGCGCAAGGCTCTACCTTCCTTGGCCAGGGCATCGCCATTCCCCATGGTACGCCGCAAACCCGTGACCTGGTGTATGCCACCGGCGTACGCCTGTTGCAGTTCCCTGAAGGGGTGGACTGGGGTGATGGGCAGATGGTCTACCTGGCCATCGGCATCGCTGCGCGTTCCGATGAACACCTGCGCCTGCTGCAACTGTTGACCCGTGCACTGGGCGAAACCGACCTGGCCGAAGCGCTGCGCCGGGCCAGCTCCGCCGAGGCGTTGCTCAAGCTGCTGCAAGGCGCGCCGCAAGCGCTGGCCCTGGATGCGCAACTGGTCGGCCTGAACCTGCCGGCCGAAGACTTCGACGAGCTGGCCTGGCGTGGGGCCCGGCTGTTGCAGCGCGCCGACTGCGTCGACAGCGGTTTTGCCGCCGTGCTGCAGCAGGCCGAGCCGCTGCCGCTGGGCGAAGGCCTGTGGTGGTTGCACAGCGAGCGCCAGGTGCGCCAGCCAGGCCTGGCCTTCGTCACCCCGCAACAGCCGCTGCGCTACCGTGACCAGCCGCTCAATGGGCTGTTTTGCCTGGCCAGCCTCGGCGCGGCCCACCAGGCCTTGCTGGAGCGGCTGTGCGAAGTGCTGATCGAAGGCCGCGGGCAGACGCTCTACCAGGCCACCAGTAGCCGTGCGGTGCTGGAGGTTCTGGGAGGCGAGGCGCCGCCAGACTGGCCCTGCGCCCGCGTGGTGCTGGCCAACCCGCATGGGCTGCATGCCCGCCCGGCCAAAGTGCTGGCGCAACTGGCCAAAGGCTTTGAAGGGGACATCCGCGTGCGCCTGGCCGACAGCGCCCAGCCAGCGGTGTCGGTGAAGAGCCTGAGCAAGCTGCTCAGCCTGGGCGCCCGCCGTGGCCAGGTGCTGGAATTGCTGGCCGAACCCGCGGTTGCCGCCGATGCCTTGCCAGCGCTGCTGGCCGCCATCGAGCAGGGCCTGGGCGAGGAAGTCGAGCCGCTGCCACAGGGCACCAGCGCTGAACCGGAGGCCGCGCCCGAGGAGGTACAAGCGCCACCGGCCGGGAGCCGCATTCAAGGCGTGGGCGCCGCCCCAGGCATCGCCAGCGGCCCCGCGCACGTGTGTGTCGAGCGCGAGTTCGACTACCCCCTGCGTGGCGAGTCGTGCACGCAGGAGCGGCAGAAGCTGCGCGACGCCCTGGCGGTCGTGAGCAGTGAACTGCAGGCGCTGGTGCAGCGCAGCGACAAAGCCATTGGCGAGATTTTCGTCACCCACCAGGAGATGCTTGCCGACCCAGCCCTGACCGACGATGTCGAACAGCGCCTGGCCCAGGGCGAGAGCGCCGCCGCCGCGTGGATGGCGGTGATCGAGGCTGCGGCCCGCCAGCAGGAGGCCTTGCACGATGCCTTGCTGGCCGAGCGCGCCGCCGACCTGCGTGACGTGGGCCGTCGCGTGCTGGCGCAGTTGTGCGGGGTGCAGGCGCAAGTGGAACCCGAGCAGCCCTACGTGCTGGTCATGACCGAAGTGGGCCCCTCCGATGTCGCCCGGCTGGACCCGAGCCGGGTGGCCGGTATCGTCACCGCCCAGGGCGGCGCGACCGCGCACAGCGCCATCGTCGCCCGGGCCCTGGGTATCCCCGCCGTGGTTGGCGCAGGGGCCGCAATACTGCTGCTGCAAAGCGGTACACCGCTGCTGCTCGATGGCCAGCGCGGTACGGTCAGCGTGGCGCCGCCGGCCGATGAGCTGCAACGCGCGCTGGCCGAGCGCGACCAGCGCGAGCAGCGTTTGCAGGCTGCCTGGGCCAGCCGTTTCGAGCCCGCGGTTACCCGTGATGGGCATGCAGTCGAGGTGTTTGCCAACATCGGCGAAAGCACTGGCATCGCCAAGGTGGTGGACCAAGGTGCCGAGGGCGTGGGCCTGCTGCGCACCGAGCTGATTTTCATGGCGCACCCTCAAGCGCCGGATGTAGCCACCCAGGAGGCCGAGTACCGCCGTGTGCTCGATGGCCTGGACGGGCGGCCGCTGGTAGTGCGTACCCTGGATGTCGGCGGTGACAAACCGTTGCCGTACTGGCCGATTGCCGCCGAAGAAAACCCGTTCCTTGGCGTGCGCGGTGTGCGCTTGACCCTGCAGCGCCCGCACGTCATGGAAGACCAGTTGCGCGCGTTGCTGCGGGCCGCCGACCAGCGGCCGCTGCGTATCATGTTCCCCATGGTCGGCCAAGTGCACGAATGGCGTGAGGCGCGGGCCATGGTCGAGCGTTTGCGTGCCGAAATCCCGGTCGCCGACCTGCAACTGGGCATCATGGTCGAGGTCCCCTCGGCAGCCCTGCTGGCGCCACAGCTTGCCCGCGAAGTGGACTTTTTCAGCATCGGCACCAACGACCTGACGCAGTACACCCTGGCCATCGACCGTGGCCACCCGAGCCTCTCGGCCCAGGCCGACGGCCTGCACCCGGCGGTGCTCAGCCTGATCGACATGACGGTGCGTGCCGCGCATGCCCATGGCAAATGGGTAGGTGTGTGCGGTGAGCTGGCGGCCGACCCGCAAGCGGTCGCCGTGCTGCTGGGCCTGGACGTGGATGAACTCAGCGTCGCCGCGCGCAGCATTGCCGAAGTCAAGGCCCTGGTCCGCCAGGCCGATCACCAGACGGCCCGCGCCCTGGCGCGCGAGGCCCTGCAACAGGACAGCGCGGCAGCGGTACGCGCGCTGGTGGAGCGTTACTGAATGGCCAAGATCCTCACCCTTACCCTGAACCCGGCGCTGGATATCACCATCGGCCTGGGCACCTTGCGCCCAGGGCAAGTCAACCGCAGCCAGGCGCAGCACAGCCACGCCGCCGGCAAGGGGCTGAACGTCGCCCAGGTGCTGGCCGACCTGGGGCACAGCGTAACCGTGGGCGGCTTCCTCGGGGGCGACAACCTGCAACCGTTCGAGGCGCTGATTGAAACGCGCGGCTTCGCCGACTGCTTTGTCCGCGTGGCGGGTGAAACCCGCAGCAACATAAAGCTGGTCGAAGCCGATGGCCGCGTGACCGACATCAACGGCCAAGGCCCGCAGGTGGACCAGGCGGCGCGCGATGCCTTGCTCAGCCGCCTGGCCCAGGTCGCGCCAGGCCACGATGCGGTGGTGGTGGCCGGCAGCCTGCCGCGTGGGGTCAGCGCCGAGTGGTTCCAACAATTGCTCGAACAGCTCAAGGCCCAAGGCCTCAAGGTGGCCCTGGACAGCAGCGGTGAAGCTTTGCGGGCTGGTTTGCAAAGCGCGCCGTGGCTGGTCAAGCCCAACACCGAAGAGCTGGGCGAAGTGCTCGGTGAGGCTGTGGTTACCCAGGCGCAGCAAGGCGCCGCTGCCGAGCGCCTGTTGGCCAGCGGCATCGAACACGTCGTGGTGTCGGCGGGTGAGCAGGGGGTCAGCTGGTACATGCGCGACCGCGTGCTGCACGCAGTTCCGCCCACGGTGCGGGTCGCCAGCACGGTGGGGGCAGGGGATTCCCTGGTCGCCGGCATGGTGCATGGCCTGCTGCAGGGCGAAGCGCCCGCGCAGACCCTGTCCCGGGCCACCGCCATCGCCGCCCAGGCCGTCACCCAGGTTGGCTTCGGCATCTGCGACCGTGAGCAACTGGCTCGGCTGCAGGCGGCCGTGCAACTGACAGAACAACAAGAGGGTTGCCGATGAACATTGCCATTGTCACCGCCTGCCCTAATGGCCAGGTGTCGAGTTTGCTGAGTGCCCGCTTGCTGTCTGCCGCAGCCCAGCGGCGCGGTTGGAGCACCAGTGTCGAGGTGCAGGATGCCGAACACCCCGAGCGGCAACTGAGCGCGACGCAAATTGCCGAGGCCGACTGGGTGCTGGTGGTCAGCACCGGCCCGGTTGACCTGTCCCGCTTTGTCGGCAAGCGCCTGTTCCAGAGCACGCCGTCGCAGGCCCTGGCCGACCGCGAAGGTTTTCTCGATGAGGCGGCGGCCAACGCCCGCTTGCTCACGGATGCCCCAGGCAAGCCGGCGCTGGAAGAGCGTTCTGCCGGTGTGCAGATTGTTGCAGTCACAGCCTGCCCGACCGGTGTCGCCCACACCTTTATGGCCGCAGAGGCTTTGCAGCAGGCCGCGCAACAAGTGGGCTACCAGCTCACCGTGGAAACCCAGGGCTCGGTCGGCGCGCGCAACCCGTTGTCTGCCGAAGCCATCGCCCAGGCCGATGTGGTGCTGTTGGCCGCCGACATCGAGGTGCCCACCGCCCGCTTTGCCGGCAAACGTATTTACCGCTGTGGTACCGGGGTCGCCCTCAAGCAGGCGCGGGCCACGCTGGACAAGGCCTTGGCCGAAGGCAAGGTGGAAAACAGCGCCGATGCCGCGGCGGCCGCGCCCGCCAAGGGTGAAAAGACTGGGGTGTACAAGCACCTGCTGACTGGCGTGTCGTTCATGCTGCCGATGGTGGTGGCGGGCGGCCTGCTGATCGCGCTGTCATTCGTGTTCGGCATCGAGGCCTACAAGGAGCCCGGCACCTTGCCAGCGGCACTGATGCAGATTGGTGGCGAGGCGGCCTTCAAACTGATGGTGCCACTGCTGGCGGGCTATATTGCCTGGTCCATCGCCGACCGCCCTGGCTTGGCGCCGGGCATGATCGGTGGCCTGCTGGCGAGCACCCTGGGTGCCGGCTTCATTGGCGGCATCGTGGCCGGTTTCCTGGCGGGCTACAGCGCCAAGGCCATCGCCCGCTGGGCCCGTTTGCCCAGCAGCCTGGAGGCGCTCAAGCCGATCCTGATCATCCCGTTGCTGGCAAGCCTGTTCACCGGCCTGGTGATGATTTACGTGGTCGGCCAGCCGGTTGCAGCCATGCTGGAAGGCCTTACCCGCTTCCTTGACAGCATGGGCACCACCAACGCCATTCTGCTGGGGCTGTTGCTGGGCGGCATGATGTGCGTCGACCTTGGCGGGCCGATCAACAAGGCCGCCTATGCGTTCTCGGTGGGGCTGCTGGCCTCGTCGAGCTACGCCCCCATGGCCGCGACCATGGCGGCGGGCATGGTGCCGCCCATCGGCCTGGGTATCGCCACCTTCATTGCCCGACGCAAGTTCGCGCAAAGCGAGCGCGAGGCCGGCAAGGCGGCCCTGGCGTTGGGGCTCTGCTTCATCTCGGAAGGGGCGATCCCGTTTGCTGCCAAAGACCCGCTGCGGGTCATCCCGGCCAGTGTCGCCGGTGGTGCGTTGACCGGGGCATTGTCGATGTACTTCGGCTGCAAGCTGATGGCCCCGCATGGCGGCTTGTTCGTGCTGCTTATCCCTAATGCGATCAACCACGCGCTGCTGTACCTGTTGGCGATTGTCGCGGGCAGTTTGCTCACGGCGGTGGTCTATGCCGTGATCAAGAAGAGTGAGCGGGTGGAGCTGGCTGTGGCGCCCGTTAAAGGCTAGCGGTTTGTATAGGCAGTACTGGCCTCTTCGCGGGTAAACCCGCTCCTACAGGCATTTCGCAGGCTTGCAGATTGCGCGGGCCACCTGAGGGAGCGGGTTCACCCGTGCTTCTGCCGCAATGGCTTTAGCAGATCACCCAGGCCGTTATGGTCGATCTCATGCATCAACGCCAGCAACCCCCCAGTTCCCCCGTAGGGAACCCCTTGCGTGCGAACCAGGCCAGGTAGTCTCCCGGCAGGTCGGCAATGCATCGCCCCTGGTATTTGCCGAAGGGCATCGTGCGGGTCACCAACAGTTCCAGGGTTTCGGGTTTCATCAGAAGAGACCGGGTTGTGGCGAAGCGCTGACCATACTGCAATCTGCACGAGCGCCCAAGCGGTAATCATGCAGAACACCGGTATCCGGCTTTTTTGCGTCTGATGTAAGTCATTGATATTAAAAGATATTCAAGATAGTTCCAGGTTGGCATGAACACTGCTCCTATCCAGATGACTATCACCTGCCAAGGAGCTTTACCATGAGCAACCCGAACAAAGACGTGATCGATGTACTGAACGACCTGATCGAGTACAGCAAGGACGGCGAGAAAGGTTTTCGTGAGTCGGCCGATGATGTCAAGAACTCAGAGCTGAAAGCGTTCTTCGTACAGCGTGCTGGAGAATGTGCCAATGCGGCTGCTGAGCTGCAGAGCGAGGTTCGCCGCCTGGGTGGCGATCCGGAAACCTCCACCAGCATCAGCGGCGACCTGCATCGCGGCTGGGTCAGCTTGAAATCGATGGTTACCGATAAAGACGAAGAGTCCGTGCTCAATGAGGTCGAGCGTGGCGAGGACCATGCGCTCAAGGCATACAAGGAAGCCCGCGAGAAGCTGGTAAAACTGGGCCGTATTGCTTCCGACAATTCCTATGCCCTGGTGGAAAAACAGTTGCAAGGCGTGCAGCGCAACCACGACCAGGTGAAGGCACTGCGCAACGCTGCCCGCGCTCGCTCTTAAGCCTCTGGCCCCTCTACCCGGTTACGGCCTTTGGCCTTGGCCCGGTAGAGGGCCTCGTCCGCAGCACCCAGCAACCTGGCCAGGTCGTACTGGGTGCCGGACAAACCGATGCCGATGCTGACCGTGACCCCACGGGCATCATCGGCAAACGGTGCCAGCCCCTCTACGCTCAGGCGGATGCGTTCAGCCATCAGGTGAGCACCTGCCAGGTCGGTCTCCGGCAGTACTACCTGAAATTCCTCCCCACCATAGCGCGCAGCCAGGTCTGCAGGGCGCCTCAGGCATGCCTCGATTGCTTTGGCCACCTCGCGCAGGGCGTGGTCGCCACCGGCATGACCATGGCGCTGGTTGAATGCCTTGAAATGGTCGATATCCACCATCAGCAACGCCAACGGCGTGTGATTGCGCTGCGCCCGCGCCCACTCCTGCCGCAATACCTGGTCCAGCCGCCGGCGGTTTGCCAGGCCGGTGAGGCTGTCGGTGGCTGCCAGTGTCGCCAAGCCCTGTTCGGCTTCGTGGCGGCGGCGCAATTCCCGGCCCAGCAGCAAGGTGAGCCAGAGGATGCCGATGCACAATACGCCCGTGGCGACACTGACCACCGTGGCGGTACGGCGCCACGACTGGAACACCTCGTCAGCTGAATGCTGCACCAGCACGATCAGCGGTAACTGCGCTACCCGGGCGAAGGTGAACATGCGTGGCTGGCCGTTACTGGTCGCGGGGGCGGTGAAACTCCCGTGCTGCTCGCGGAGAATGCGTTTGAAATTCGGCCGAGTGGCAAAATTGGTACCGATCCCAAGCGTTTCCGGGCGCGAGGTTTGCCGGGCGAGCAATTGCCCATCCGTGTTCAGCAGGCTGATGCTGCTGTCGTCGCCGATGTCCAGGCGCCGGAACAGGTCGTTGAAGTACGACAGGCGCAGCGCCCCGGCGGCGACCCCGGCAAACTCGCCTTGCGGCCCGGAAATACGCCGGCTGAAGCTGATGCACCAGTCCAGGTCACCCAGTTTGGCCTTGAATGGCGGGCCCACCAGCAGCCCCAGGTGAGCATTGTGCTGGTGCGCCCTGAAGACCCCGGTATCGCCAAAGTTGGCCTGGCGCGGCACGCTGCTGGTGGAGTCACCGACCACGTTGCCTTGCTTGTCCAGCCAAAGCACGTCACCGCGTTGGCGGTCGACGAACGCCTCGTTGAACAGCAGACGCTGGCGCAACGGGCCGGGAATTTCCGCAAGCTCCTTGCGCCCAACGGCCCAGATCAACCCTTTGAGCGATTGGTCGTAAAGCTCGGCATTGCGCAGGATGTCGCTCTCGATCAGTTGCACGATGTTATTGGCTGAACGCATTGCCGACTGCTCGACGCTGTCCCGCTCGCGGGCCAACAGGTAGCTGACAATCGCCACGATAGCGAGCACGGCAAGGCAACTGCCCAGGTTGAGGGCCAGCTCGGGGTGCGACCTGTAGAATGCTCGAGGCGGGGATTGGGTGGGCATGCTCGCTACTGCAAGGGCAGGGCCATTCGCGGCGGCGGTATTCTAGGGAAGCATGGATTGTCGGACAAGATTTCTCCGACGGAATCACGCTGTCCTGCATATTGGATTTACGCTAAACCCTGTGGGAGCGGGCGCGCCCGCGAAGCAAGCGCCGCGGTGTATGGCACCGGCTTTGCCGGTGTTCGCGGGCATGCCCGCTCCCACAGGCGTTTAGGTGTGCTGCCTATAAAGGCGGGTCAAAACACGTTCACGGGGTAATCGACGATCACCCGCAGTTCGTCGTTGTCGCTGTTGCTGTCGATCGAGGCATAGCCCTGGCTGCCACGGTGGGTGGCATAGCGCACCAGCACCGACAGGTCCTTCAGGTCACCCTCCTGGAACACGTACTTCAGGTCCAGGTCGCGTTCCCAATGCATGGCGTTCTTGCCATCGGCACGGTAGTAGTCGTAATGGGTGGTGTCCTGGGTGGCCTTGGTCAGGTCCGCTTCGCCGCGCGAATAGGACAGCGAGCTGGTCAGGCCAGGCACGCCGACACCTGCGAAGTCATAGTTGTACTGCAGCTTCCAAGACCGCTCGTTGGGGGCGTTGAAGTCCGAGTACATGCGCGAGTTGTCCAGGTACACGCTGTCGCCCAGGTTGATGTAGTCGAACGGGGTGTTGCCATTGACCCGCTGGTAGGCGGCGGTGACGCTGTGGTACCCGGCGTTGACGGTGAAGTGCACGCTGTAGGTGTTGTTGTCGATCTTGCCCAGCAGGGCCTGGCCGGTGTCCTGGGTGTGATAGAAGTGCACACCGGGGTTCAGGCTGACCAGATCGCTGACCACGTAGGTGTAGTCGAAATCAGCGTAGTACTGGTTCCAGATGTCCTTCAGTTCGGCGGCGTACAGGTTGGCGGTGATGTTCGGCGTACCGCTCCACGAAGCACCGGCCCAGTTCAGGTGCTTGCTCTTGTCGTGTTCGTCGAGCGAGCCGTAGTAGGTGTCGATGCGGCGGTGGCCACTCTGGTTGTACGGGTGGGTGAAGCTCACCTGGCCGCCTTCGAGCAGCAAACCGTCGACGCTGGTGTTGGTCAGGCTCACACCGCGGAAGGTTTGCGGCAGCATGCGGGTTTCGCCGCCGGCAATCACCGGGTTGGTGAGGAACAGGTCACCGGCCTTCAGTTCGGTGTCGAAGGCTTTGAGCTTGACTGCAGCGCCAGCGGTGGAAAACGAATGGGGTGCAGCGCCCAGTTCGCCGTCGTCCTTGATGTGCGCGGGCAGGATGCTGGTGCCGGCATGGCCACCGCCGCCGTCGAGCTTCAGGCCCAGCATGGCATGGGCGTCCAGGCCAAAACCGACCGTGCCCGGGGTGTAGCCCGACTCGAACCGCGCTACTGCGCCCTGGCCCCACTCGCGGGTATCGCGCACGCCGGCGTTATGGTTGTCGCGGTTGAAGTAGGCATTGCGCAGATGCAGATTGAAGGACGACCCTTCGATGAAGCCATCAGCCTTGTCTTCATCTGCCTGGACGGCGCACGGGATCGTTACAGTCAATGCAATGAAAAACGGGGTAAAACGAAACGCGGAAGGCACCGGTAGAAGCTCCTTTGGTCTGGCGGTGGGGCAGTTTTTATTTTGAATGTGCGTCTTTCTTATGGGTGAACGTTACAGCCGGGCTGAGAGTTATGGGCACATAAAAAAAGCCGCTGATGGGCAGCGGCTTTAAAAGGCTAACATATCGGCACAGGCTGTGCCCATGGCGTAGCCAAGGGAAAGTGGAAGCAACAACAGCGCCTGATCAGCTGTCGGCTTTGGCATCGACAGAGGCCTTGGAAGCTGTCTGTTCAGCATCTTTCATCACGTCGGCCTTGAGTGCGGCAACGCTTTCGCGGGCCTCCTGGTGCACGGCGGCGAGCTCGTTGTTACGGTTGACGAACGCCGGCGATTCTTCGGCCATGGCCAGGGGCGACAACAACAGGGACGACAGGACGAAAACGCTGGCAATACCCATACTGTTGGACATTTGAAACTACCTTCTTGCTGTGCAAGTGCTAATGAGGACGGGCTAAAGTTAGTCCTTTCATTGCACTTGAAACAGAGCGAAGTGCGATAAGCACTGTTGCGCAAAAGGTAACGATGTACGCAAAAGCAACAGGACTTTCGTCTGAAAGCCGCAGGCTAGACGCTGCCTTTGCAGCAGCGGCCTTGTGTCTCGATGAGCTGCATGCCAGCCCGCGACAATTGCGGCCCGGTCATTGAACCAGGGGCTGCTCCGCACCCCATCGCGACACAAGGCCGCTCCTACAGGTCGGGAGCTGGATACCGAATGTATTGGCCCCCGCTTCACTGCGCACGAACACGTCCCCGCCATGCATCAGCGCAATCGCCTTGACGATGGCCAGGCCCAAGCCATGGTTACCGCCCCCACTGTTGCTGCGCGCCGCATCCACCCGGTAGAAACGCTCGAACAGCAGCGGGAGGTGCTCGTCGGCAATCGCCGGCCCCGGGTTGCTCACGGTAATGCTGACCTGCTGCGGCCCGGGGACGATCCTTACCTGGATCACCTGGTGCGGCGCCGTATGCTGCACGGCATTGTTCAGCAGGTTGATCAACGCCCGGCGCAATTGGGCTTTTTCGATGGGAACCTGGGCATCGCCACTGACGCTGACGCTGACCTGCGCGTCTTCGAGAATGTAGTCAAGGTAGTCCAGGGTGGTCGCCACCTCTTCGGCCAGCGATGCCTGGGTCAGGGCAGTGGCTTTGCTGCCCTGGTCGGCACTGGCCAGGAACAGCATGTCGTTGATGATGCTGCGCAGGCGCTCCAGCTCTTCCAGGTTCGATTGCAGCACTTCGAAGTAGTGCTCGGCGCTGCGCCCGCGGGTCAGCGCCACCTGGGTCTGGCCGATCAGGTTGGTCAGCGGCGAACGCAGCTCGTGGGCAACGTCGGCATTGAACGCCTCCAGCCGTGAATAGGCCTGGCTGACCCGGTCGAGCGCGGCGTTGAAGGCACTGGCGAACTGCGCCAGCTCAGGGGCCAGGGCCTGGGTTTGCAGGCGCCCGTCCAGGCGTGGCGGGGCCAGTGCCTGGGCTTCCCTGGAAAGCGCCAGCAAAGGGCGCAAGCCGATGCGCGCGACCCAGTAGCCCAGCACCGAGGCCAGCAGCACGCCAAGCACCGCCAGCCCGATGATCGCCAGCAGCAGGCTGTGCTGGGCCTGCCAGAAGGTTTCGGTGTCGATGCCAATCAAGAACCGCAGTGGCGGGCGCTGGCCTAGCGCCGGCAGCTCGCTGACCAGCACTTTGTACGGGTAGGGGTGGTCCGGCAGGCGCAGGTCGCGCATGCCCTGCGCGCCCTCAGCGAACTGGCGCACCAGCGCGCTGGGCTGGCCATATTCATAGGCGGGGTCGCTACCGACCACCCAGAACCGGATGCGCTTGTCTTCCTCGCTCAGCAGGTTCAGCTTGTTGATGATCTTGGCCCAGTGCTCGGGCGTGCCGTAGCGGTTGAGTGTGGATTCGAGCACGCTGAAGCGCGCCTCCAGCTCGGCTTGCGGCAGCAGGTCGAGGCTGCGGTCGACCTGGCGATACAGGGCCGAGCCGATCAGCAGGAACACGGCCAACGCCACCAGGATGAACAACGCCGACAAACGCAGCGCAATCGAGTTACCCCGCACGGTTTTCCAGGACATAACCCATGCCTCGAATGGTGTGCAGCAGTTTCTGGTCGAACGGCCCGTCGAGCTTGGCCCGCAGGCGTTTGATCGCGACCTCGACCACGTTGGCGTCGCTGTCGAAATTGATGTCCCAGACCAGTTCGGCAATTGCCGTCTTCGACAGGATTTCCCCCTGCCGGCGGGCCAGCACGCTGAGCAGCGAGAACTCTTTGGCGGTCAGATCCAGGCGCTGGCCGGCCCGCGTGGCCTTGCGTGCCATCAGGTCGATCCACAGGTCGGCCACCTGAACCTGCAGGGGCTCATGGCTGCTGCGGCGGCGGGTCAGTGCCTGCAGCCGGGCCACCAGTTCCAGAAACGAAAATGGCTTGCCCAAGTAGTCATCGGCGCCTTCGCGCAGGCCACGGATACGGTCTTCGACCCGCTCACGGGCGGTCAGCATGATCACCGGGGTCTGCTTGCGCGCACGCAGGGCGCGGAGCACGCCGTAGCCGTCCAGCCCGGGCAGCATCACATCCAGCACAATGACGGCATAGTCGCCCTCCAGGGCCAGGTGCAGGCCATCGATGCCATCGCGCGCCAGGTCCACACTGAAGCCTTGCTCGGTGAGGCCGCGATGCAGGTAGTCGGCGGTTTTTTCTTCGTCTTCGATGATCAGCACACGCATGGTCTTGTCCTAACTGGCACTTGGCGCTGCCGCGCGGGCAGCCTGACGGCGATGGAACAGGCGCTCCAGGGCCAAGTATATGACCGGGGTGGTGAACAGCGTCAGCGCCTGGCTCACCAGCAGGCCGCCGACCACCGCAATGCCCAGTGGCTGGCGCAATTCGGCGCCGGTGCCAAAGCCGAACATCAGCGGGACCGCGCCGAGCAGCGCGGCCAGGGTGGTCATGATGATCGGCCGGAACCGCGTCAGGCAGGCCTGGTGGATCGCCTGTTCCGGGGAAAGGCCCTGCTGGCGCTGGGCTTGCAAGGCAAAGTCGATCAGCAGGATGCCGTTTTTCTTGACGATGCCGATCAGCAGCACGATGCCGATCAGCCCCATGATGCTGAAATCCTGGCCCATGGCCCACAGCAGGATCAACGCGCCAAGGCCCGCCGAGGGCAGGGTGGAGATGATCGTCAGTGGGTGGACAAAACTTTCGTACAACACGCCGAGAATGATGTACACCGCCACCAGTGCCGCCAGGATCAGCCAAGGCTGGCTCGCCAGCGAGCTTTGGAAGGCCTGCGCCGCGCCCTGGAAGTTGCCGCTGATCGAATCGGGCATGCCCAGCTCGCGCTGGGTACGTTCAAGGATGCTCACCGCATCGCCAAGGGCCACGCCGGGGGCCAGGTTGAACGACAGGTTGGCGGCCGGGAACAGGCCGTCGTGGCTGATCGACAGCGGCCCGGTGCTGGGCGGCGCCACATGGGCCACGGCCGCCAGGGGCACCATTTCATTGCTCAGGGGCGAGCGCAGGTAGAAGTAGTTGAGGCTCTCGGCTTTGCCGCGCTGGCGCGCATCCAGTTCCAGAATGACCTTGTACTGGTTGGTGTCGGTCTGGAACTCGCTGATCTGGCGCTGGCCGAAGGCGTCGTACAGTGCCTGGTCGACGTCTGTAGTGGTCAGGCCGAAACGGGCGGCGGCCTGGCGGTCGATGTCGATGCGCGTGACGCTGGCCCCCAGTTGCAGGTCATTGGACAGGTCGCGCAGCGCCGGGTTGTTGCGCAGCCGCTCGGTCAGGCGCTGGGTCCACAGGTTGAGCGCCTCGGCGTCGTTGCTCTTGAGCACGTACTGGTACTGGGTGCGTGAAGGGCCGGAGCTGAGGTTGATGTCCTGGCCGGCGCGCATGTACAGCACGATCCCCGGCACCTGGGCCAGCTTGGGGCGCAGGCGGTCGATCAGTTCGCTGGCCGAGACATCCCGCTCGCCACGGGGCTTGAGGGCAATCCAGAAACGGCCGTTGGCGATGGTCTGGTTGCTGCCGGTAACGCCCACCGAATGCGAGAACGCGCGCACCGCCGGGTCGGCACCGATGATTTTCGCCAGCGCCTGATGTTTCTCGATCATCGACGGGTACGACACATCCGCGGCCGCCTCGCTGGTGCCAAGGATGAAGCCGGTGTCCTGCAGCGGGAAAAAGCCCTTGGGGATGGCCACGTAGCCCACGACCGCCAGCGCCAGGGTCACTGCGAACACGCCCAGCGTTACGCGCTGGTGGGCGAGGGCACGGTCCAGGCCCCGCTCGTACCAGTTGACCAGGCGTTCGCCGAAACCGCCCTGGTGCCCGCCAGGTGGGCGGTGCATGAACAGCGCACACAAGGTCGGCGCCAGGGTCAGCGACACCACCACTGAAATCAGGATGGTGGATGTGGCGGTCAGGGCGAATTCCTTGAACAGCCGGCCAACCACCCCGCCCATGAACAGCAGTGGGATGAACGCTGCGATCAGCGACAGGCTGATCGAGACCACGGTGAAGCCGATTTCCCCTGCACCCTTGAGCGCTGCGGTACGGCTGTCGTCGCCGGCTTCCAGGTGACGGTGGATGTTCTCCACCACCACGATGGCATCGTCCACCACGAAGCCCACGGAAATGACGATGGCCACCAAGGTCAGGTTGTTCAGGCTGAAGCCCAGCACATACATCAGTGCGCAACTGGCGATCAGCGATACACCGAGTACGCTGGATACCACCAGCGTCGCCGACCATTGGCGCAGGAACAGCGCCATCACCTCGATGACCAGCGCCACGGCGATCATCAAGGTCAGCTCCACCTCGTGCAGCGAGGCGCGGATGGTTTGCGTGCGGTCCTGCAGCACCGACACCTCGACCGAGGCCGGCAGCATTTCCTGCAGCTTGGGCAGCGCGGCCATGACCCGGTCCACGGTGTCGACGATATTCGCGCCGGGCTGGCGGAAGATCACCAGGTTCAGCCCCGGCTGGTCGCCGGACCAGGCCTTGACGTAGGCGTTTTCCGCGCCGCTGATGACCGTGGCCACGTCCTGCAGGTACACCGGTGCACCGTTGCGGTACGAGACGATCAGTTGCGCGTAGTCTTCGGGGTGGAACAGCTGGTCATTGGCGGCCAGGGTCGACACGCTGTGTTCGCCGTACAGGGCGCCCTTGGCCAGATTCAGGCTGGTTTGCTGAATTGCCTGGCGCAGGTCAGCCAGGGTCAGGCCGATGGCGGCGAGTTTTTCCGGCTGTGCCTGCACGCGGATCGCCGGGCGCAGTTGCCCGGTGATGTTGATCAAGCCGACCCCCTCGATCTGGCTCAACTGCCGAGCCAGCAGGGTTTCGGCGTAGTCGCTGAGGTCGTTGCCGGGCATCTGGCTGGAGCTGACCGTCATCACCAGCACCGGGCTGTCGGCCGGGTTTACCTTGCGCCAGGTGGGCGGGTTGGGCAGGTCTTGCGGCAGGCGCGCAGTGGCGGTGTTGATCGCCGCCTGCACTTCCTGCGCGGCCGTGTCGATGTTCTTGTCGAGGGTGAACTGCAGCACCAGGGTGGTCGAGCCCAAGGCGCTGCTGCTGGTCATCTGGGTCATGCCGGGGATGGCACTGAATTGCACCTCCAGCGGCGTTGCCACCGACGAGGCCATGGTTTCCGGGCTGGCGCCGGGCAGTTGCGCGGTCACCTGAATGGTGGGGAAATCGGCCTCGGGCAAGGGGGCCACCGGCAGCCGTGGGAAGGCGATGGCGCCCAACAGCACCAGGGCGAAGGTCAGCAGCAAGGTGGCGATGGGGTGGTCGATGCACCAGGCCGAAACACCGTTGCGCGTGTTCATGGCTGGCTCCGCTGGTCTGCCATGGCCGGGGCTGTAGGCGCAGCGGGGCTGACCTCTACCCGTGAACCGGGCTTGAGCCGCGACTGACCATCGAGCACCAGGCGCTCACCCGGCTCGACCCCGGCAATAACGTTCAGCTCGCTGTCCTGGTACAGCACCTTGACCGGCACGCTGGTGACCTTGTCGCCGTCCAGGCGGTAGACGAAGTGCCCATCCACCCCGCGTTGCACTACCGGCGGGGGTACCACCAGGGCGTTTTCTTCCACGGCCGTGCGCAGGCGAATGGTGACCAACTGGCCCGGCCACAGACGGCCGTCCTTGTTATCGAACTCAGCTTTCACCCGCACGGTGCCGGTGGTAGCGGAAACCTGGTTGTCGATCAGCGCCAGGTGGCCTTCGCCAAGCAAGCTGCGTTCGCCGTCAGCGTCCATGTACGCCTGCACCAGCGCAGGTGCCGGTGCCGTGAGCAGGCGTTGCAGGGTTGGCAGCATTTGCTGGGGCAGGGCGAACTCGACGGCGATCGGGTCGATCTGCGTCACGCTGAACAAACCTTGCGTGTCGCTGGTGCGTACCAGGTTGCCCGGGTCGACGTTGCGAATGCCTACTCGGCCCGTCACCGGCGAGCGGATCCGCGTGTACGACAGCTGCACCTGAGCGTTGGCGATGGCTGCCTGGTTGCCTTTGACGGTGGCCTGCAACTGGTTGACCAGCGCCTGTTGCTGGTCGAGCTGTTGCCTGGACACGCCGTTATCGCGGCTGAGCAGGCGGTAGCGCCGCAGGTCGAGAGCCGCCACCTGGATCTGCGCCTGGCTTTGGCCAAGTTGGGCGCGCGCCTGGTCGAGCTGGGCCTGTATGGCGCGGTCGTCGAGGGTGGCGAGCAAGTCGCCCTGCTTGACCCACTGGCCTTCCTTGACCAGGACCTGGGTCAGTACCCCCTCGACCTGCGGGCGCACCTCGACGCTGTGCAGCGACAGCACCGAGCCGATGGCGCTGGCATAGCGGGGTACGTCCTGTTGGGCGACGGTTACCACCCGCACCGGGATGGCCGTTTGCGTGCGGGCGGCGGGGGCAGGCTGGCGCTGGGTGAACCAGGTTCCCGCTGCTACCAGGATGAGTACCAAGGCGGCAAGCAAGGCAGAGCGGAACGGACGTCGCATTGGCGCGGGCACCTTGGCCAGAGGGGAAGGGTGGTCAGTCATTCAATCTTATAGCCGCCGAACCGGGTCGGCAGCGTGACCGCTGGCTGACAACCGTGTCAGTTTCGCACTTCTCGCCATTACGCGCCTGGCATGCAAACTGCGAACCCTGTGAAAGATCACCCAGCCCTTTGGGCTGCGCTGCCGCAGGGAAACTAAGTTCACAAGCAATCCGCGCACCTGTGGGAGCCGGCTTGCCGGCGATGGGCCGCGAAATCTGCCAGGGCATTAATCCGTGCCACTCAACAGGCACTGTCCTGGGAGTCCTTGCCGGCAAGTGGTTTCGAGCATATTGGCGGTCAGGTATCAGACAGAAGTACCACGCATCTAATTCTGAGTGGCGTGCGCCGCTGCGGGGAGCGGTACTGACACCCGTTTCGCCAAGTATGAGGTAGGGTTTTCATATGCAATTTTTACAGTTGCGGTTGGTGAATTGGCATGTGTAATTAATATTTGAAGTTATGGTTGTCTACTTCAATTGGCGGTGGGTGACTATTTATAGGCGGATTGTGTAGCTCCTGGTGGCGGAAGTCATAGTAGGTTCCTACTCATTTAGATAAGAGTTTATGGTCATGGGAAATTATTTGAATATCGCTTCGCTGGTTGAGTTGTCTGTGGGAAAACGTAAACACCATTGTAGGAAAGGTCTGAATAGTTGGCTGGATCTGGCGGGTCGAGGAAATTTGCGCCATGGTTGGTAGGGGATCTGCCCAGGGTGCAGCGCTGCGGTAGATATCTGCTGGTCACATCAAAGCTGCGAGTTTCGAATATATGGAAGACCCGGCAAATCAGGTCATAGATATTGCGTCAATGCCTCGTTTGGCGAGTCATGATCCAGAATTGTTGAATACCACTGCATTTCCAGATTAGGTGCTAAAAGATGGGGGTGTATTATGGCCGAAGGTTTTCTTAAGTGGTTCAGTGGCTGGTTCGAAAAAGATGCCGAGTCGGAACCTGTGGTTTCAGATGGTGCCGTCCGCCCAGTCGTTGAAGAATCGCCGAATGGGTCGGTTTCCTCGCATGACGTTGCAGCAGCCGATACTGCTCACGATATGCCAAGAATGAATGTTAGCTGGCTTCTTGTGCAAAACTGGAGTCATCCATTTAAGCAAAAGAGATACGTCAATACCTTGCACCAACTCACGCAGTTGGCGAATGCGAAAGCTGGGTATTTCCCCTTGGGGGCTAGCGGGCTATTGCATGGCGGGGTTCACTTTGATAGTTGCACAGAGAGCGTTCTTGATCAAAGTAGTGTGTCATGCATAGCAGATGGTGAGGTTGTGGCCTACCTTATAGATATGGACGCGGCGGAGACGGATTACGTAGTTAATAAGTTTGCCAAGAAGTGCCAGTTTTCTCGTAATTTTGTACTTGTCCGTCATCGGATGGAGGCGCCAGAAATTAACGGTATCGGCGAATCGCCTCCCTCACTAATTTTCTATAGCATTTACATGCATTTGCAAGATGGCTCGGGCTATCGTGATAACCCAAACCTAGATCGTCCTAGTTTCTGGCAGGACAAGGGGGATTATATTGTCTCTCCATCTGCGAAAGATACAAGCAAAGAATACCCAACTGTGCTAGGTGCGAACGTGCGTAATCAAGTGAGCAAGGGGATTGTAATAGATCACCTGCGTCAGGGTAGCCGCATACAGATCAGTGGGGATGGTGTGTATCGCAAGTTGGAAAACACCTCGGGTCCCACCGGGTTGTTGGATGGTAGTGCTTTACGAGGTTATGTTCGATTCGATCAGTTGGTACCGATTGGTGATGGAGGGTTTCGTACAAAAGACCAAACAATAGTATATTTACAAGCAGATGGCAAGGGTGGGCGGGAGAGCCTAAGACTACCGAAAGATACGCAAGTTGAGATTAGCGGTGAAGGCTCGCTGCGCAAGCTGGAGAACGTTGCGCAGTATGTGTACTTTGGTTCTTTAAGAAGTCTTCTGGAGCCCTGTGCGTATAATGAAATAGTGGTGCTTGAGAAGCCGTTTCCTATAAGGGCAGGGGGCTTGATTGGGCATGTGGGTAAATACCAAGACTGTGCAGCGGCTGAGCCGGAGGCAAGGCTGCATTTAGAGGTGTTTACTGCAGAGGATGCGAAAACATTCATTGATAGCTGTCGTAAATGGAGCAAGGGCCTATCGCCGGAACTAAGAATCTGGCTGAAGTTTAAAAAGGGTACGGTGGTTGTGGCGCACCGAGAAGGCTTCGGTAAAAGCAATCCGCCTATTGAAGCCTCAGAACATCCGGTAAGTGCAGCTGATTTACTAATTCCCAAATCTTTGTTGGATGGGTTGCCGCCAGTACATAAGATTACTGTGCCCGCCACAGAGGCACATAATGCCTGTAACTGGTACTACCTTGAGGGTGTACTCAATGATGCATCAAACAAGCTGCTGAAAGGCTGGGTGAAGGAGGAGGTAGGTGTAACGCCGTGGGTAAGTCCGTGGGAGTGGGATGGGTATGAAGTATTTACTGATTACACCACCTCTGCCGAATTGATGGCTGCGTCGCTCCGGTCAGAAAAACGCCTGACAGAAGAGCAACTCGAGCGATATGGGCTAATGGCAGATGCGGGCGACAAGTCGGAAATAAAGATTCGCTTGCGCCAACTGGTTGATCAAGACAGTAATGGAGAAGTCACAGCAAAAGAATTGCGATCAGTAATTCGAACGCCTGCGGGTGCTCAAGCACTCTCAAAATTGGTGCTAAATTACGAAAGTGAATGGCGCTACGTGGCGCATAAATGGGATGCTTTGGATGGGATATTTGGGCATTCGGGGTCGACTCCGAATGTCAATTGGTTGGCGGAAAAAGATCGAATTAAGCGCTTAAGTTGGTGGGGTGACGTGGCCGCGAAGCTGTGGCTTCCTGCGGATGGTTGGGTCTATCATTTTAACCCCATGGGCCTGTTGGTAAATTTCGGCTTGGTTGATGATAACGATCTGAGGTGGCTGAGGGTGCAGCGTGGGCAAATAACTTTCGATGCTGAAGGCAACGACTCTCCGGGTGATCGATATTTTAGTCGGGTGCTGCATTGGCCAGGCGGAAAGTCTGGGGTAACGTTGGGTCGTGGATATGATATGAAACACAGAACCGCTGATGATATTTTCTTCGATCTCACTAAGGCGGGTGTGGAGAGTGAGGCAGCCAAAAGGTTTTCGGAAGGTGCCAGGCTTTTTGGGGCTAGTGCCGATGAGTTTGTAAGAAAGAATCGAGCCATTTACGGTGCCCTTACGCTCCGGCAGCAGCACGCATTATTCGAAGGTATAGTTTATCCAGTTTATGAGGTGTCGGCTAAAAAGCGATACGGGGTGCTTGCGGCGGAAATGAAATCGGCTTCGCCTTCCTGGGAAGAGCTTGATGGTAAAATTAGAGATATCGCTGTTGATTTCACTTATCATCAGGGCAGTATCTTTAAATCTCAATTTCCTTACATTATGTCCAATGATCGGCAGTCTCTCGCTGGTTATATTGCAGAAACGCCAAAGATTAAACAATACGAGGGTGGGCGGCGAAGGGTGCTCTATTTAAGGGGGCGGGATAAGTGAGAGATATCTTTGCTAGAAAGTATTTATGTCTCTCGTTGGTTCTTCAGCTTTCCATGCTGGGAGCGGCGTGGGGAGAGAGTAAGGATTTGGGTGGTTGGGTGGGTGAGTATTTACAGGAAAGCAGCTTGTGTACTGATCCGAAGACTGGACGTAATTGTCGCGATGACTTTAGAGATAGTCTGGTTATTAGTAAGGGTTCAAAGGGGTATCGGGTGGAGCTAAATAGTACTCAGTCAATGCAGCATGTTTGCTCCTTTGTGCTTACTATGAAGCTGGTAGCGGGGGCATTGATTTATGAATCTGAATTGGGTGTTGTGTCTATTGCGATTCGCAGCGATGCATTGAGAATATCATCTGGTGGAATTGATTCGACGGCATTGGGTTTAGGTTTCTGTGGCGTGCATGCTGATATCGATGGATTGGAGTTTTCTTTTTTTAGCAGGGTTAGGGGGGGATGAAGTCAATTGCCCAATTCCGGGCCACGGTCGCATAGTGATCACAGAAGGGCATTCCTCTTACCGAGATGGCGAGGTGCCAGTTGCTTTCAACGGGCACCATTGTGCGTGCCGGTGCGTGTTGATCTCGTCAATGTCTAACGCTGGTGCGAGATACCCCATTGTAGTGGAGCTTGATCGCATACCTGCGCAGGCTATTCGTCCGCCTCGTCCGCGGCCATGGTTTTGGCTGTGTTTCCTTTCGATCTTCCTGCATCTCGGGTGCGCAGGTGTAGCCCTGTGTGTTATTCCTTGCCCCAAATTGCTTAACTGCCAGCACTGGGGCAGGCCCGCTCCCGCAGGGACAGCATCAGTTTATAGATTTTGAGCAGGGCAGTTGTCCAGCAAAGGGCTGGTTAGAAACCGATAAAGGCGTAATACACCGGGGGCTCGTTGGTGGTGTGCAAACCATGCCCCTGCAAGCCCGCCGCCAGCGTCTCATCCTCCACATGCAAGGTCCACTGTGTACCGTCATCATCCGGCACCTGCGCCAGCGCTCCGGCAAACGCGCCCATGTCCGGCAGGTAGGCGGTAAACCCGTTGCCCTTGAGCGCACTGGTGGTCATGCCCAGTGCCTGGCACACCGCCACCTTGGCGGCAATGTCGTCACGGTCGGCCTGGCGTGAAGCCTGCACCAGCGCTTCCAGCCCGGCATCCACCAATTGCGTGCCGTGAAGCAGCGCAGGCCCCTGCTGCCAGGCTTCTGGCGGGCAGTCCTTGGCCTCTGGGCGCAGGGGGAGGTGCGGGTTGATTTCCACCGGGTAGATGCGGCAAACCAACGGCCGTTGCTCATAGATACTGCAGCGGTCGTTGTCGTCCAGGTTGCGGCAGCGGCCGGGGTTGAACGCGGCAAAGGTCACCGACACCCGCGCCTCGCCATTGCCGCAGGCTACCGGGTACGACCGGCGCAGCACATGCTCACGTTGCTCCACCGGCATGCCCGGGCCATCGGTGACGAAGGCTTCGATCAGCACAACCACCTGACCGCCGTCAGTTGCCCAGCGGCCCGCCTCGGCCAGGGTCAGGGGGACATGGTGGCCGCTGCAGCACTTGCCGCATCCGGTGCAGCCAAAACGCAAGGTGGCGGTCACTTGGCTTGCGGGCTCCATTCGCTGACAAAGGCACGCTGCTGTTGGCGGTCGTACAGGCACAGCTCGGTGCCAGTGCGCTGCTGCATGTGCTTTTGCGGGTAGACACCTTCGACCAGCAAGGCGCTCATGCCTACCTGGTCGTCGAATTCGGCGGGCTTGCCGCGGGCGTGGGCGTCCTTGAACTGGCTGGCCGCCAGGCAGGCTTTGAGCATCTGCTGGCGCTGCGTGTTCCAGGCCTGGCTGCTGGAAGCCTGGGCGATACCGCTGAAAAGGGCGCAGCCGAGCAGGATGGAGCTGAGATACTTCATGGCGGGTTCCGGCAAATTTTTTGCGAGGGCGCGAATTATGCCCGACTTACCCCCGGCAGCAAGCCGGGGAGTTTGTCGCTGAATATATCAGGGCTCGGCGAACACCACGGCACGTGCTGCCACCACCAGACAATCGGTCAGCTCCGGCGAGGAAAACTTGGTGAGGATGGCATTCGCCCCGGCCTGGGTTGCCTTCTCGCTGCTCATGGCGCTGTCCAGCGAGGTGTGCAGCAGCACGTACAGGTGCTGGAAGTCGGGGGTTTCACGCAGTGTTCGGGTGAAGGCGTAGCCATCCATCTCGCTCATTTCGATATCGGAGACGACCACGTTGATCTCCTGTGCAGTGCCTTGCAGTTCCAGCAGCACATTGATCGCGTCCTTGGCGCTGCGCGCGGTGTGGCATTCGATGCCCAGGTTGCGCAGGGTGTGCACCGACTGCTGCAGGGCCACCTGGCTGTCGTCCACCACCAGGATATTGGTGGCGGCCAGCAGGCTGGCGTCCTCTGCGCTTACTGAGCCGCGCGCGGGCTCTGGCGCAGGCGGGGCAATGCCGTGGATGACCTTCTCGATATCCAGCACCTGCACCAAGGTGTTGTCGACGCGGGTAACGCCGGTGATGAACGAGCGGTTGCCCGAGGCATAGGGCGGCGGTTTGATGTCGGTGCTCAGGCAATGCACGATGCGGCTTACGGCCTGCACGTGCAGGCCCTGGCGCGAACGGCTGATCTCGGTGACGATCAGGCAACCGCCTTGCGGGTCCTCCAGCGGCTGCTCGCCGATGGCACGGGACAGGTCGATGACCGACAACGAATGGCCACGCAAGGTGGCTACGCCTTTCACGTGGGGGTGCGACTCGGGCAGCTTGGTCAGCGGCGGGCAGGGGATGATCTCGCTGACCTTGAGCAGGTTGATTGCCATCAGCTTGCCGCTGCGCAGGGTGAACAGCAGCAGCGACAAGGAGTCCGCGCGGGCTTTTTGCGTGGCCATGGTGACCTTCGGTGGGAAACAGGGGGGATAACCGGTTATCGGCCTGGTCAGGCTGGGCTTTAGGGCGCAATCCGCCGCAGATCAAGAAGGCTGAGCAACCCTGTAGGAGCGGCCTCGTGTCGCGAAAGGGCTGCAAAGCAGCCCCGGGGTTTCAGCACAGATGCACAAACTGCAGGGGCTGCTTTGCAGCCCTTTCGCGACACGAGGCCGCTCCTACAAGGGCCAGCGCTTGGCAGCAGTGTGGATCAGCGCTCGCGCAGGGCCTCCTTGGCCCGGTTCAGCGGCTTGATCAGGTAATCGAGGATGGTTTTCTCGCCAGTGCGGATATCCACCGTGGCAATCATGCCCGGGACAATCGCGAAGTGCTTGCCGGCCTTGTTCTTCAGGCTGTCCTGCTCGGTACGGATGAACACGCGGTAGTAGTAGATTTCCGGTTTCACCTCGTCTTGCAAGGTATCCGGCGAAATACCCACCACCTTGCCATCCAGCCCGCCATACACCGAATAGTCATAGGCACTGATCTTGACCTTGGCCGCCTGGTCGGGGTGGATGAAGGCAATGTCGCGGGGGGCGATGCGGGTTTCGATCAGCAGGCGCTCGTCCATCGGCACGATCTTCATCACCTGGCCCCCGGGCTGTACCACGCCGCCCAGGGTGTTCACCTCGATGTCCTTGACGATGCCGCGCACCGGCGAACGCAGGGTCAGGCGGGTGAGCGAGTCGCTGCGCCCGCGGATCACCTCTGACAGGCTGTCGGCCTCGGCGCTGGCCTTGGCCAGCTCCTCCCGGGCGCGCACCAGGTAGTCGGACCGGGCCTCGTTGGCTTTGAGTTCAAGCTCCGAACGCTGGCGGTTCAGGCGGATGACCTCGACCCGGCTGGAGGCGCCCATTTTCGCCAGGTTTTCGGTGATCTTCAGCTCGCTGCGCACCAGCCTCAGCGAATCCTCGATGCCGGCCAGGGTCTGCTCCAGGCCGCGGCGGCGTGTCTGGTACAGCGCCGTTTCCGCTTCGATCAGCTCGGGCGAGTCGCGCAGGCTGGCCGGGAAGACCAGCGGCTTGCCGGTCACCTCGGCCTGCAGCCGGGCCTGGCTGGCCTTGGCGGCGCGGTACTTGGCCTCGCTTTCGCCCACGCTGGAGGCCGTCTTGGTCGGGTCGAGCTGGGCCAGTACCTGGCCGCGCTCGACCAGGTCGCCTTCGGCCACGTTCATCTGCGCGACGATACCCCCTTCGAACGACTGGATCACCTGCTCCCGGGAGCTGGGGATGACCTTGCCGGTGCCGGTGGAAACCTCGGTCACCTCGAACCAGGCGGCCCAGGCCAGGAACGCGGCCAGCATCAGCGCGCTGAGGGTGATGATGCGCCCGGCGCGGAAAACGGCCTGGTCGTCCTGCCCGTCCAGGTAGGATGCCGGGAGTTCGTGGTTGCTCATGCCTGCGCTCCTTGCAATTTGGCCAATGCGGCATCGCGGGTGTCATCGATCACGATGCGCCCGCCGTCGAGCACCACGATGCGCTCGACCCGTTGCAGCACGCTCAGGCGGTGGGTAGCGATCACCAGCGTGCGGCCCTGGCAGAAGCGCTCCAGGTTATCCAGCAGTTTGCGCTCGGTCATGTCGTCCAGCGATGCCGTGGGTTCATCCAGCAGCAGCACCTGTGGCTGGCGCACCAGCAGGCGCGACAGCACCAGCGCCTGGCGCTGGCCGCCAGACAGGCCCAGACCGCCTTCGAGGATCAGGTGGTCCATGCCCTTGGGCAGGCGGCGGACAAAGTCCAGCGCCCCGGTGGCAGCCAGCGCGGCCACCAGTTCCTGGTCGCTGGCCTGGCCGGCGCCGAGGGTCAGGTTTTCCCGCAGGGTGCCGTGGAACAGCCGCGCGTACTGCGGCAGCAGGCCTACGTCGCGGCGCAGGTCCGCAGGGTCGAGGTGGGCCAGGGCGATGCCGTCCAGGCTGACCTCGCCCTGTACCAGGTCCATGGCCCCGCCCAACGCCTGCAGCAGGGTGGACTTGCCCGCACCGTTGCGGCCGAGCACTGCAATGCGTTCGCCCGGCTGAATATCCAGTTGGCCAATGTTGAGCACCGGGGGGGATTCTTCGCTGTAGCGGAAGTTGGCCTGGCGCAGGCGGTATTCACCGCGGATTGCCGGCAGGTGCACGCGCGCTTCGCCTTCGGGGTGGTCGACCGCCGACTGCATCAGTTTGTCCAGGCCTTGCAGGGCGACCTTGGCCTGCTGCCAGCGGGTCAGCACATGGGTCAGCTGGGCCAGCGGCGCCATCATTCGCGACGACAGCATCGACGCCGCCACCAGGCTACCGGTGGTAAGGTCGCCGGCGATCACCATCGGTGCACCGACCACGATAACCACGGCAAACACGGCACCTTGCACGTTCTGGGTCCAGGTCACCAGGCCGTTGGTGAGCGTGCGCAGGCGCAGGTTGGTGTGTGCACAGGCTGCGTTGTACTGGTTCCACTGGCGCTCGAAGCGTGCTTCGGCCTGCAGCGCCTTGATTTCGTCCAGGCCTTGAATGCTTTCCACCAGCATGGCGTTGCGCAACGCCGACTCGCGCATCGAGGCGTTGGCCAGCCGCGCCAGGCGCCGCTGCGCCAGCAAGCCTGGCAGCAGCATGGCCAGCAGCGCCACCAGCGGGATGAACACCAGCACGCCGCCGATCAGCCAGAACACGAACAAGAACAGCAGGAAGAACGGCAGGTCGGCCAACGCCGTGGCAGTACTGGAGGTGATCAGGTCACGGATCGACTCCAGCTCGCGCAGTTGCGAAATGAACGAGCCGGTGGACTTCGGCCGCACCGAGTTGCGCAGGCGCAAGGCATGGCCATAGACCAGGTCACTCACCCGCAGGTCGGCGCGCTTGCCGAGCAGGTCGGTGACCTTCAAGCGCAGCAGGCGCATGCTGAAGTCGAACACCAGCGCCAGCACCACGCCGCCGAACAGCACGTACAAGGTGGGCAGCGATTCTGCCGGGATCACACGGTCGTAGACCTGCATCGAAAACAGCACCCCGGCCAGCGCCAGCACGTTGGCCACCAGCGAGGCGACCATCACCTGCCCGTAGGGGCGCAGGTCGCGCAGCACGATACGGGCGAACCAGTGGCGGTCGTAGGGGGCGGTGTAGTCATCGGTGCGTACATCGCGCAGTGGTCGCGCCGGGCGCAACAGCGCAACCCGGGTGATGCGGCCCTTGAGCGTGTCGCGGGGCAGGCGTGTGGTCAGGCCCTGGTCACCGGCGAACACCACCGCCAGGTCATCTTCTTCGGTGACTGCCTCGACCACGGCCAACTGGCCATCGTCCAGCTCCAGTACCAGCGGTGTACGCCATTGCCGCAGGCCCTTGGCATCGAAGCGCACGAAGCGCAGTGCCAGGCCGGCCTGGCGGGCCATGTGGCGAAGAATTTCGTCCAGCGGCCGGGCATCCTCCACCGCCGCCAGGCGAATACGCTGGGGCGACACGTCCAGACGGTAGTGGTGCGCCACCTGCAGCATCACCTCCAGCCACGGCCCCAGGTCTGGCCGGTTCGGCGCGTCCGGCGCTGCTGCCGCTGGCTGGGTGGGCAGGGTTACATTGATCGAATCGCTCATGGCTGGATCTCCACACCTTGCAGGTTGCGCCCCTCAAGGCCAAAGGCCGCGCGCAGCGCGCCGGTGTTGTACAGGCAGTCGACATCCAGGCGCAGCAGGTCGGAGCGGGTGCCGGCAAGTTCGAACCGTGACTGGTAGATCTCCTGCTCGGCGTTGAGCAGGTCGAGCAGGGGCCGTGTGCCCAGGTCCAGATACTGGCGGCCATAGAGCATGCGCGCCTCCTGGATGCTGACCTGGCGCGCTTCCAGCGAACTCAGCCGGCGGCCCAGCCCGGAGGTTTGTGCCTGGGCCTCGGCCAGGCCACGCCGTGCCTGCAGGCGTGCGGCATCTTCGGCGGAGTCGGCGGCGCTCAAGGCGTGGCTGGCAGCGCGGCTGCGGGCGCTGATCGCACCACCTTGGTAGATCGGTACCTCGACGTTGAGGTAGATGCCCGCCTGGGTGCGGTCCATACGTGAGTTGTCGCGGTTGTAGTCGTTGTCCAGGTAATGGTTGACCTGGGGCTGCAGCGACACGGTCGGGTAGGCCTCGGCCTTGGCCTGGGCCAGCTCTGCCTGGCCTTGCGCACGCTGGGCCAGGGCCATCAGCACGGCCGGCAGGCGATCATCGCCTTGCGCAGGCCGCTTGCAGGCCTGGTTCAACGCCGCAGGCGACTGCTCGGCCAGGGCCGGCGGGGTCACGCGGCCCATCAGCGCGGCCAGGGTGGAGCGCCAGCGCTCGTATTGCGACTGGTACTCCTCCAGGGTGGCTCGGGCGCTTTCCACGCGGGATTCGGCCTGTACCACGTCGGAGCGGGTGCTGGCGCCCATGTCGCTGCGCTGGCGAGCCATCCCGGCAATGTCGCCCACCCCGCGGATCTGTTCGCGGGCAATGGCCATCAACTGTTCGTAGCGGCGGGTTTCGATCCAGGCATAGGCGGTGTCACGGGCCAGGTCGTCCACCACCAGCAGGATATTGGCCTGGGCCCGCGCGGCGGCGGCCTGCGCCGCGTTGACGGCGCTGTCGACCTTGCCGAAATCGTAGAGCATCTGCTTGAGCGACAGGTTGAGGGCCTGGCTGTTGCGATCGCCCCCGTAGCCGGTGTCATAACCGGTGCGGATACCGCCGGAAATCTGCGGGTAGTAACCCGCGCGGGCGACGTTGATGCCTTCGCCCTGTTTGTACAGGTTGCCGATCGCTTCGGCGATGCTGGGGTGCCATTGCGCGGCCTGCAACACCGCCTCGGTCAGGCCCAGGCGCTCGCCACTGGCGACCGGGGCCATGCCGGTGGGTGGCCGCGCAGGCACCGCCGCGGGCGCATCGCGTAGCAGCGATGGCCCGATGTGGCGCAGGTGGGGGTCTATATCATCGGCTGCCTGGGCAACCGGTTGGAGATTCAGGGCCAGGAGCCCGCAGGCTCCAAGCAACAACGGTGACAGCGGACTGCTTCGCTTCACATAGTTCCCTTACTGCTGGTCGTCCATGCCGCCGGGCGTTTGCCCGGCGGGTTTGCCGCGGCCTCAGACGACGTGAATGCCGTTCTGTACCCACAGGTGGTGGCTCGGGTCCTCCTGGGCCGTGTATTGGTTATAGTCGATCCCGTCGGCGGTCTGGTTGCCGACCAGGTTCCAGTTGTCAGTCATGTGCACCGAGTCATGGTTGTCGCCCTTGATGATCAACGTGTCGGTGCCGGTTTCGGTGATGGCCACCACGTCGGCCAGGTTGAGTGTCAGGGCCACCGCGCTGGTGTCGTTGAGGTCGATGGCCTCGATGCCGTGCACGCGGCCGACCAGGTTGCCTAGGTCGATGCTGACATCGCCGCCACCCCATTGCAGGGTGTCGGTACCCGTGCCACCGTCGACGCTGGCGAAGTTCTGGTCGACGATCACCAGGGTGTCGTCACCGGCACCACCTTCAAGCGTGTTGTGCCCGCCCTGGCTGCCCACCAGGTGGTCGTTGCCGTCGCTGCCAGCAACCACATCGCTGACAGCGGCGACACTGGCCAGGGCGACTGCCTCTTCACCGCTGTCGGCCAGCAGCGACGTGGTGCTGACCAGGCCAGCGGCATTGTCCAGGTTGATGGTCAACGTTGCCGTGTCGGTACTGCCGTTAGGGTGGGTCAGCTCGTAGGTGAAGGTATCGTGCTGGCCGACCGCTGCGGCGCTGACCCCCGAGTTGAGGGTGTAGGTGTAGCTGCCATCGGCCTGCACCAGCAAGGTGCCATAGGTGCCCGCCACGCTCACCCCGTTGTAGCCGGGTATGGTGTAGGTGTTGGCTGCGGTCAGCACGCTCAGCACGGTCAGTGCCGAACCCAGGGTATCGTCCGCCAGCAGGTTGCCGGTGGCCGCCGTAGCGCCACTGACCACGAACTCGTTCAGATGCGTGGTGGTGGCATTGACACTGGTGGTGATCGAGCTGGCCAGGCCAATGCCGCCAGCGGTCACCCGCACGTGGTAGGTGCCGGCGCCCTGGTTCTGGAAGGTATACCCTGCGCCACCGCCCAACAGGCTGATCAACGAGCCACCGCCTACCGATTGCACCAGCACGTACTGGCCCGTGGCCGGGTTGAGCTTGAGCAGTTCAAGGGTGGTGCCGTTGAGCAGGCTTAGCAGGTTGGTGGAATTGAGTACCACTTGCAGGTTAGCCGTGGTATCGGCAGCCACCGTGGTAGTGTAGGTGGCCTGGCGGCTGCCGATCAGCGGCAGGGTCAACGAGCCCAGCGTACTGCTGCTGGTGTCTACCCGGTTGGCCAGGGTCAGGTTGCTGAAGCCTACGTCATTGACTGCGTCAAGTACCGTGGCTTGCGCCGCGTAGTTACTGTCGCTCCAGACTTCCGTGGCTTGTGGGCTATCGATGCGCACATACAGGTTGGCGCTGTCGGACAGGCCGTTGGGGTGCACCAGCTGGTAGCTGAACACATCCACTTTGCCGACGCTGGCGGGGCTGCCGTTTGGCGTGTAGGTGTAGCTGCCGTCGCCGCGGATCACCAGCGTGCCGTACAGGCCTTGCACCGTGGTGGCACTGCCGGCCGAGACGTAGCTGCCCCCTTTGAGCACCTGCAGCACCGCGGCGCTGTCCGGGCCCCGCGCATCCACCACGCCATCGGTGCCCACGTCGGTGATGACGTTGCCAGAGGTGGCTGTGCCAGTACCGGTGAACTCGGTCAGGCTGGTGGAGGTGATATCCAGCGAGGTGCTGACATTGGTGATCAGGCCAATGCCGCCGCTGCCCACCGTCAGGCGGTAATCGCCCGCCTGCAGCTCCCCGATGTCGACTCGCAGGCCTTGGCCCAACGGCAACAGGATCAGGTCCAGCAAGCCCTGGCTGTTACCGGTGGCCAGCGTGACCCAGGTTCCGCTGGCATTCTTCACCTGCAGGGTGAAGGTGGTGTTGTCCAGCAGGGCCAGTGCACTGCTGGTGGTCAGGGTCAGCGTGGGGTCGGCCGTGGTGCCGGCGGCTACCGTCCAGGTGTAGGTCTTGGTGAACCCTGCCAGCAGGGTGGTGAAGCTGTCGGTGTAGGTCCTGCTGGCGGTGACCGCGGCCAGGTCGACCGTCGCCGTGGCGAGGTTATCGCTGGCGATGACCGGGGCGTTGGCATCCACATCCGGTGCAGTGATGTTGGCGTTGCCCGACACGTTGCCGCGTGGGTCGCTCAGTGTCACCGCAAGCACCTGCCCGTTGTCCTGAGGGGGGCTGAGGGTCACGGTAAAGCTGCCATCGGCTTGCACGGTGGCGGTTTGCAGCACGGTGCCGCTGGCGCTGCGCACGGTCACCGTGGCACCCACTTCACCGGTACCGGTCAGGGTGCTGCCGTCGGCACTGATCGCCAGGTTGGCGGCCGCAGCAGGCGGGGTCAGGTCCGGGGCGGTCAGGGTGGTACCGGTAGACACGTTGCCGGCACTGTCGGTGAGGGTGACGCTCAGTGCCTGGTTGTCGATCTGCGCGGCATTCAGGCTGACCACGAACAGGCCGGTGCTGCCCACGGTTGCCGTACCCAGCACGGTCCCGGCACTGTTGCGCACGGTAACCGTGCTGCCAACCTGGCCAGAGCCACTGACCATTGTGCCGTTGGTATTGATGGTGGCCAGCGGCGCCGCCGGCGGGGTGGTGTCCGGGGCGTTGAGGTTGACGCTGCTGGACAGGTTGCCCGCAGCGTCCGCCTGGCGCACCACCAGCAATTGCCCGTCGTTCTGTGGCGTGGTCAGGGTGACGCTGAAGGTGCCGTCGGCTTGCACCACTGCACTGCCCACCGGACCGTTGGCGCCTTGCACGGTGACGGTGGCGCCGGCTTCACCATTACCGGTCACCACAGTCCCCGCGCCGTTGATGGTGACATTGGTCGGTAGCGCAGGCGGTTGCAGGTCGGCAGCGGTGTAGCGGGTGCTGCCGGACGTATTGCCCGCAGCGTCGGCCTGGCTCACCGCCAATACCTGGCCATTGAGCTGCGCGGCGTTGAGGTTGACGGTGTACACACCACCGCCATTGACCACGGCGCTGCCCAGCAGATTGCCACCGGCATCGCGCACGGTCACCGTGGCACCGGCCTCGCCGGTACCGCTCAGCACCAGGCCGTTGGTCGACAGGCTGGTCACCAGCGGGTCGGCCGGTGCTGTGCTATCAGCTGCCTGCAAGAAGGTGGGTTGCGACTCGCCGCCCACCAGGGCCACGGCGGTGACCTGCAGGTACTCGCCGTTGAGCTGTGCCGAGTTGAGCGTCAGCGTAAAGGTACCGTTCAATGTCGCGCCACCGGTACCGATCAGGTTGCCTGCGTCATCGTAGACACGGATGCCGACGCCGCTGGGCGCGTTACCCGACAAGGTCAGGCCGTCGCTGCCCAGCGTCACGTTGGTCGGCGGTGTTGGCGGAGCCACCAGCGGCGTGACATAGGTCGCCACCGCCGACGTATTGGTGCCGTCGGACTGGGTGATGGCCAGCGTTGCCAGCGAGCCTGCCGCCGGCGTCAGGTTGATCTGGAAGTTGCCAGCGCCGTCTACCGTGCCAGTGCCTATCACGCTGCCGCCCAGGCTGACGGTGACCGTGGCATTGGCCTCGCCCTTGCCGGTGAGTACGTTGAAGCTGTTGTTGATTGCCAGGTTGGTCACCAAGTCAGGTGGCGAGGTGTCGTTGGCCTGGTAGGGCGCAGCAACCGAGACGTTGCCGGCGTCGTCGGTAGACACCACGCTGAGCAACTGGCCGTTGTTCTGCGCCGGGCTGATGGGCACGGTGAAGCGCCCGTCGGCACCGACTTCCACTTGGCCCACAAGGGTGTTGTCCGGGCCACGCACGGTGATCAGCGTGCCGGCCTCGGCAGTGCCGGTCATCGACGTACCGGCCGGGTTCAGCAGCAAGTCGCTTGGCTGCACCGGTGCGGTCAGGTCGGGGGCGCTCAGCTCCAGGGGGGGCGACGGGTTACCGGTGGCGTCCTGGGCAATGATGGTCAGCGTTTCGCCGTTGATCTGAGGCTGGCTCAAACCGAGGACGAAGGTGCCATCCAGGTCGACCGTCACCTGGCCCAGCAGGTCACCGTTGTTGTTTATCACCGTGACCCGGGTACCGGCCTCGGCGGTGCCGATCAACTGGGTACCGCTGTCGTTGATGCTGGCAATGACGATGGCCGGCGGCGTTACGTCGACTGCCGTGACGGTACTGATCGGCGACACGTTGTCACTGGCGTCGGTGAGGGTTACCTGCACCTGCTGGCCATTGAGCTGGGCGGTGTCCAGGCCGACGCTGAAGGTGCCGTCGGCAGCGACCGTGGTGGTGCCGATTTGCGTTGTACCCACATAGACGCGCACCGTGGTACCCGCTTCGCCAACCCCGGTCAGCACATCGCCTGCCGTATTGAGCCGCAACTCGGTTGCAGCAGCGGGGGGCGTGAAGTCCGGCGCCTGCACGCTGACGGGCGCGCTGACGTTGCCGGGCGGATCGGCCTGCAGTACCGACAGCACCTGGTTGTCGATCTGTGCAGGCGACAACTCGACGCTGAAGCTGCCGTCGGCCAGCACCGTACCGGTTCCCAGAACGGTACCGGCGGCGTTGCTCACGATCACGGTGGCGCCGGCCTCACCCAGGCCAGTGACCACACTGCCGTCGGCGTTGATCACCACCTGGGTGAGCGGTGCAGGTGGGGTGAAGTCTGGGGTCTGCAGGGTCGCTGCTGCCGACACGTTACCGGCGGCGTCGGCCTGGGTGAAGCTGAGCAGCTCGGCGTTGCCCAGTGCCGGGTTCAGGGTAATGGTGAAGTGCCCGCTGGCATCGACGATGGCGCTGCCGATCGGGGCGCCGCTCGGGTCGGTCACGGTCACCTCGGCGCCGACTTCGCCGCGGCCGGTCAGGGTGACACCATCGCCGGAAACCGCCAGGTCGCTCGGCGCCGCAGGTGGCGTAGTGTCTGGCGCGGTTATGGGGCTGGCGGCCGACTGGTTGCCGGCCGCATCGGTCAGGAGCACCTGTAGCGGCTGGCCGTTGGCTTGCGGCGAGGCGAGCACGACCTGGAAGCTGCCGTCGGCGCGCACCACGGCCGTGCCCAGCACGCTGCCATCGGCAGCCATTACCCACACGCTGGCGCCGGCCTCGCCGCTACCGTTGAGCAGGCTGCCGCCCCCGGCGAATGCCAGGTCTGCGGCGGCATCCGGTGCCAAGCGGTCAGGGGCGGTGATGCTGACGCTGTTGGACTCGTTGCCGGCGGCATCGGCCTGGCTGGCGCTGAGCTGTTCGCCGTTGAGCTGGACGCTGCCCAGGGTGGCGCTGAAGTTGCCACTGGCATCGACCACTGCCGTGCCCAGGTCGATACCGCCTTCACCGACCACGGTAACGGTGGCGCCTGGTTCGCCGCGCCCGGTCAGGACCAGGCCGTCGCTGGACAGCACCAGGTTGCTGAGCGGTTGTGGCGCCGTAGTGTCCGGCGCCTGCAAGGTGGCCGGCAGCGACAGGCTGCCATCGCTGGCCATTGCGCTCACATGCAGCACTTCGCCATTGGCCTGGGCACTGCCCAGGTTGACGGTGAAGGTGCCGTCGTTGGCGACCGGGCTGCTGCCCAGCACCGCGCCGTTGGGGCCGTAGACAGTGACCGTGCTGCCCGCTGTGGCGGTGCCGGTGACCGATAGACCGTCTGCAGCCAGCAACAGGTTGTCTGGCGTGGCGGGGGCCAGAATGCCCGGCGCAGTCACGTTTTGCTCAGGCGAGGCGTTTTGCGCGGCATCGGTTTGCACCACGCCCAGGCGTTCACCGGTGAGCGCCGCAGGTGACAAGGCCACGCTGAAGCTGCCATCGGCGGCCACGGTTGCGGTACCCAGTACGGTTGCGTCCGGGGCGCGTACGGTGACCGTCGCACCTGCTTCGCCCTGGCCGGTAAGGGTCGCGCCGTCGGCAGACACCGCCAGGTTGCCGACCGCCGCGGGCGGCGTGGTATCGGCGGCCGTGTACGGCGCCGCTGGCGATACATTGCCCGCCGCATCGGTGGCGGTTACCTGCAGGGTCTGGCCGTTGGTCTGGGCACTGTTCAACGTGACCTGGAAAGTGCCATTGCTGCTGGCCACCGCGCTGCCCAGCACACTGCCGCCGGCATCGCGGACGGTCACGGTGCTGCCGGCTTCGGCGTTACCGGTCAGTTGCAGCCCGGTCGCCGACAGGGCCAATGCCGTGGGTGCTGCTGGCGGGGTGAAGTCCGGTGCGGTCACCGCCACGGCGCTGGAGGTGTTGTTGCCGGCATCGGTCTGGGTCACGCTCAGTTGCTGGGCGTTGAGCTGGGCAGTGGTCAAGGTCAGGCTGAAGCTGCCGTTGGCCGCGACCAGGCCGGTGCCGATGATGGTGCCGTCAGGCCCGCGCACGGTCACGCTGGCGCCGGCTTCGCCCAGGCCACTGAGGGTCAGGCCGTTGTTGTTCAGCACCACATTGGTCAGCGGTGCTGGCGGGGTCAGGTCTGGCGTGGCCACGGTCACCGCTGGCGAGGTATTGCCGGCGGCGTCTATTTGCGCCACGCCAATGGCCTGACCACTGTTTTGCGGCGTGTCGAACGTCACGGTGAAGCGGCCATCGGCGCCCACCGTAGCGCTACCCAGCACAGTACCGGCGGCATTGCTGACCTGTACCGTAGCGCCCACTTCACCGCTACCGGAAAGCTGCCTGCCGTCGGCACTGAGCAGCGGGTCGACAATGGCGGCAGGTGGCGTGCGATCCGGGGTAGCCAGGCTGGCGGGGCCTGATACGTTGCCTGCGGCATCACTGAGGGTGACCTGCAGCGGGCTGCCGCTGACTTGCGCGCTGGGCAGGGTGATCTGGAACTGGCCGCTTTGGTTGACGGTGCCGGTAGCCAGAATGGCGCCACTGGCATCGCGCACAGTGACACTGGCACCGGCTTCGCCCTGGCCGCTGACCACGGTGGCGGCGGCGTTCAGGCTGAGGTTGCTGGCGGCGGCAGGGGCCTGCAGGTCAGGTGCCTGCAGGCTGGCGGCCAGCGACACGTTACCCGCAGCATCGGCCTGGGTGACGATCAGGTTCTGGCCGTTGGCGGCCGCCGGCGACAGAGTGATGCTGTACAGGCCATTGCTGCCGACCACGCCGCTACCCAGCACATTGCCCTGGGCGTCGGTGACCCGCACGTTGGCGCCCACTTCGCCTTGGCCGGTCAGCGTGCTGCCGGTGCGGTCGATGGTGGCGCTCGGGGCTTCGGGTGCAGTGGTATCGTTGGCGACCACGGTGGCCGGTACCGATGGCTGGCCGTCGGTGCCTATCCGTGCGCTGACCTGCAAGGTCTGTGCATTGAGCTGGGCGTTGCTGAAGAACACCCGGAAGACACCATCGCTGCCCACCGTCGCGGTGCCCAGCGTGGTACCGGCGGATGTCACGGTGATCAACGCACCCACGGTACCGGTACCCGTCAGCACGAAGCCGTCGGCGCTGATGGCCAGGTCCGCCGGGGTGGCCACTTCGCTGCCGGTCGGACCAGTCAGGGTCACACCGTCGGATTCGTTGCCGGCCGGGTCGATGACCACCACGCTGACCTCTTCGCCAGCGGCCAGCGGCGGGTCGACCGGCACCACGAAGGTACCATCCGGCCCTGCGGTGGTGGTGCCGCGGTCACTGTTGTCCGGGTTACGGATGACCACGGTGCTGCCCGGCTCTGCAGTGCCGCCAACGCTGCTGCCGTCGGGGCTCACAGTCACGCCGCTGGCAGGTTCCGGGTCGGTGGTGTCGGGTGCGGTAACGGTAACCGGTGCCGAGCTGTTGCCCGCCGGGTCGGTGACGATCACGGTCACGCTTTCGCCGTTGTTCTGCGGGGTTGGCAGTGGCACGTTGAAGCTGCCGTCGGGGTTCACTTCAACCGTGGTTTCCACGCCTGCGCCGTCACGCACCGTCACGGTATCAGCGCCCGGTGCATTGCCGCTGACCGTGCTGCCGTCTTCGCTGACCACCACCCCGGTGGGCAGGGCCGGCGGGGTGAGGTCGGGTGCAGTGATCGGGGTGCTGTCGGAGACATTGCCCGCCACATCGGTCAAGGTCACCTGCAGCGCCTGGCCATCGAGCTGGGCCGGGCTGACCGCGACAGTGAAGCTGCCGCCAACCGGCACCACCACACTACCCAGCAGGTCGCCGGCGGCGTTGCGTACCTCCACGGTGCTGCCCGCTTCGCCCGTGCCCTGAAGGGTATTGCCGCCCGCGCTTATGGTCAGGCCACCCGGTGCTTGCGGTGCGGTGCTGTCGTCGGCGGTGAACGCCACGGATGGCGACGTGTTGCCGCCGGCGTCGATCACCACCACGGACACGGTTTCGCCGTTGGTCTGGGCGGGGGCAAGGGGCACGCTGAAGCTGCCGTCCTCGTCCACCTGCGCGGTGCCCAGCAGGTCGCCAGCGCCGTTGCGCACCTCCACGGTACTGCCTGGTTCGGCCTGGCCGGTGAGTGCCGTGCCCGTGCCATTGATGCCTAGGCCTTCAGCGGCTACCGGAGCTTCCAGGTCCGGCGCGGTGACGCTGCCGGCGGTGGAGGTATTGCCGGTCGCGTCCGCCTGGGTGACGGCCAAGGTCTGGCCATTGAGCTGCGGTGGGTCGATGGTCACCTGGAAGCTGCCGTCCGTTTGTACCGTGGCAGTGCCCAGCACGGCGCCGCCGGCGCCGGTCACGGTTACCTGCGCCCCCGGCTCGCCGCTACCGCTCAGGCTGCCACCGTCACCCGCCAGTACCAGGCCGGTGGGGGTGTCGGGGGCCTGGGTATCCGGTGCCGACAGATCGACCGCGGTCGACAGGTTGCCACTGGCGTCGCGCTGCTCGACGGTCAGGGCCTGACCGTTGGTTTGCGGGGTATCGAGGCTGATTTCGAACGCACCACCGGCGCCTACCACGATGCTGCCCAGTACGCTGCCGTCCGGCCCGCGTACGGTCACGGTCGCACCCGGTTCACCGTTGCCGGTGACCGTGACGCCGTCGCCATCGATGGCCGGGTTGGTCACTGCTTGCGGCGGGGTACTGTCTGGTGCGGTGAAGTCCACTGGCCCGGCGCTGTTGCCTTGGCTGTCGGTGGCTTCCACGGTCAGGCTTTCGCCATTGCGCTGCGGTGCGCTGAGGGTGACGTCGAAGCGCCCGTCCCCGCCCACGGTGGCGGTCCCCAGCACATTGCCGTCGGCATCGCGCACGGTGACCAGCGAGCCGCTCTGGCCCTGGCCGGTGAGGTGGATGCCGGCGCTGTCGATGGCCAGACCCGACGGTTGCAGCGGGCCATCCAGGTCAGGTGCGATAACGGTGGCGGTCGAGCTGTTGCCAGCGGCGTCACGCAGCACCACGTCCAGCTCCTGGCCATCGGTTTGCGCCGGGTTCAGGACCACGCTGATCACGCCATCGGCGCCCACCTGGGCATTGCCCAGTACGTTGCCCTGGGCGTCCACCACCTGCACGCTGGTGCCGGGTTCGCCACGGCCGGTCAATACGCTGCCATCGTTGCTCAGTTGCAACTCGCTGGCCTCGTTGGGCGGGGTGATGTCCGGTGCGCTGATCTGGGTCGGCAGTGAGCTGTTGCCATCCGCGTCGATGGCTACCACATCCAGCAGCTCGCCGTTCGCCTGGGCAGGGCTGAGGGGGATGTTGAAGCTGCCGTCGTTGCCGACTTGCACGCTACCCAGCACACCGCCTTGGGCATCCCGCACTTCCACCAGGCTGCCAGCCGGGGCCGTACCACTGATGGCGCTGCCATCGGCAGCTACCACCAGCCCGGCCGGGCTGTCCGGCACGGCAATGGCCGGTACGATGACCGTCAGGGCAACCGAAGGGTTGCCGGCGGCATCGGTCTGTTGCAACGCAATGGTGTCGCCTGCGGCCAGTGGGCTGTCGAGGTCGATCAGGAAGGTGCCATTCGCTGCGACCACCCCGGTGCCGATCACGTTGCCATTGCCATCCCGGATTTCTACCGTGGCACCCGCTTCACCGCGGCCGGAAACGACCAGGCTGCCAGCACCCAGCACCACATTGCTGATAATGCCGGGCGGGGTGATGTCCGGGGTTACGTAGCTCAACGGCAGAGAGGTGTTGCCTGCGGCGTCGGTCACCCGCACGCTGACCGTTTCGCCATTGGCCTGCGCCGGTTCGAGGGTGAGGCTGAAACTGCCATCCGCTTCGGCGAGGGTACTGCCGATCACGTTGCCAGCAGCGTCGCGTACCTCTACCCGGGCACCGGCCTCGGCATTGCCGGTCAGGCTGGCGCCATCGACCAGCGCCAGGTCGGTGGGTTGCAATGGCGCCACCTGATCCGGTGCGGTCAGCGGGCTTGGGCTGGACACGTTGCCAGCAGCATCGGTCAAGGTCACTTGCAGTGACGAGCCATCCACCACCGGGGTGGGCAGGGTAACGTTGAAACTGCCGTCCTGCTGCACGGTGCCGCTGACCAGCAGCTGGCCCTGGTCGTTGCGTACCTCTACGGTGGTGCCGGCTTCGCCGCGGCCCGACACGGTGCGGCCGTCATTGCTGATTGCCAGGTTGGTGGCAGGCTCTGGTGGCGTGGTGTCGCCGCCGTTGTCGATGACCGGTGCGGTAAGGGTGCCGGCCTGCGAGGCATTGCCGGCTGCGTCGGTAGCAACCACTTGCAACTGTTCGCCCGCCACCTGGGCAGGGCTAAGGGTGATTTCAAACGCACCACTGGCGCCTACTACCACGGTGCCAAGTACGGTGCTGCCATCGGCCGCCAGCACGCGCACGGTGCTGCCAGGTTCGGCACGGCCGCTGACGGCGGTGCCGTCGGCGGCAATGGCCAGTTCGCTTGGCGCCACCGGTGGCGTGATGTCTGGTGCGCTGACCTGTACCGGCAGCGACGAGGTGCCGTTGTTGTCGATGGCTACCACATCCAGCAGTTGGCCATTGGCCTGGGCCGGGTTGAGGACCACGGTGAAGGTGCCTTCGGCGCCGACCACCACGCTACCGATCAGCGCACCCTCGGCATCATGCACTTCCACGCGGCTGCCCACGGGGGCCGAGCCACTGACGCTGGTACCGTCTTCGGCGACCACCAGGTCGCTTGGGCTGAGCGGTATGGTTACCAGCGGCACGTCATAGTCCAGCGCCAGCGAGGCGTTGCCGCTCGGGTCGGTCTGAACCAGGCTCAAGCGTTCACCCGGCAACGCGGCCGGGTCGAGGTCGAGCAGGAAGGTGCCGTTCGCGGTCACCACGCCGCTGCCGATCAGGGTGCCGTTGGCGTCGCGCACCTGCACGGTAGCGCCGGCTTCGCCACGCCCGCTCAAGGCCAGGCCATCGGCGCCGACCACGATATCGCTGACCTGCGCCGGCGCAGTGATGTCTGGCGCCTGGTACTGCAGTGGCGAGGAAATGTTGCCGGCAGCATCCACCAGGCGAATGTCCAGCACTTCGCCATTGGCCTGTGCTGGGGTCAGGGTCACGCTGAACGTGCCGTCGTCGTTGACCTGAGCGCTGCCCAGCAGGGTGCCCGCGGTATCGCGCACCTGCACGCTGGCGCCTGGCTCGCCGCTACCGCTGAGGGTGACGCCGTCGACCAGCGCCAGACCGGTGGGCTGCGCGGGCGCCTGCAGGTCCGGTGTTACCACCGACGCAGGGGCGGAGGAATTGCCGGCGGCGTCGGTCAGCACCACTTGCAAGGTGCTGCCGTCCTTGACTGCAGGTTCCAAGGCCAGGGTGAAGCTGCCATCCGGGTTGACCGTGCCGTTTGCCAGCACGTTGCCCTGGGCGTCGCGCACTTGCACGCTGGCACCGGCTTCACCGCGGCCGCTGAGCTGGGCACCGGCCAGGCCGACAAGCAGGTTGGTGGCGGCTTCCGGTGGCGTGTTGTCGCCACCGTCAATGTCTGGTGCGGTAACGGTGCCGGCCGTAGAAGCATTGCCGGCGGCATCGGTAGCGGTAACTTGCAGCACCTCGCCGTTCAACTGGGCGGGGTCCAGGGTAATGCTGAAGCTGCCGGTGGCACCGACTACCGCGGTGCCAAGCACAGTGGTGCCATCGGCCGCCAGCACGCGTACGGTGCTGCCAACTTCTGCGCGGCCGGTGACCACGCTGCCGTCGGCGCTGATTACCAGCTCGCTGGGGGTGACCGGTGGGGTGATGTCCGGTGCGGAGACCTGGGCTGGAAGGGACGAAGCACCGCTGCCATCGATGGCCACCACCTCCAGCAGTTCGCCATTGGCCTGGGCCGGGTTGAGAATGACCGTGAAGGTGCCGTCCTGGCCAACCTGCACACTGCCAACCAGCGTTCCGTCGGCGCCGTAGACCTCCACACGGCTGCCGGCCGGCGCGGCGCCGCTGATGCTGCTGCCATCTTCGGCCACTATCAGGTCGCTCGGGCTGGCAGGGGCAGGGGTGACCGGCACCTCGAACTGCAGCGCTTCGGAGGTATTACCGCTCGGGTCGGTTTGCACCAGGCTCAACTGAGCGCCGGGCTGCGCGCCGGGATTCAGGTCGATCAGGAAAACGCCATTGGCAGCGACCACGCCGCTGCCGATCACGGTGCCGTCGGCATTGCGCACTTCAACGGTGGCGCCGGCTTCGCCACGCCCACTCAGCGCCAGGCCATCGGCACCGACCACGATGTCGCTCACAGCCGCCGGTGGCGTGGTGTCGGGTGCGGTGAATGCCAGCGGCATCGAGCTGTTGCCGGCAGCATCGACCAGGCGCACATCCAGGGCTTCGCCATTGGCTTGGGCAGGTGACAAGGACAGGCTGAACGCCCCGTCCGCACCGACCACGCCGCTGCCGATAAGGGTGCCATCCGCATTGCGCACCTGCACGGTGGCGCCAGGTTCGCCACGGCCAGTGAAGGTGATGCCATCGGCCAGGGCCAGGTCGGTCGGCTGGGCCGGGGCCTGCAGGTCCGGTGCGGTAACCGTGCCAGGTTGCGAAACGTTGCCGGCAGCGTCGGTCAGGGTCACTTGCAGGGCGCTGCCGTCGTTGACGGCTGGGCTCAGGGTGAGGACGAAGCTGCCATCCGGGTTGACCGTGCCGTTGGCCAGCACATTACCTTGGGCGTCACGCACCTCCACGCGGGTGCCGGGTTCGCCGCGACCGCTCAGCTGGCCGCCGGCCAGGCCGATCACCAGGTCTGTGGGTGCCAGCGGTGGTGTGTTGTCGCCACCGTCAATGTCTGGGGCGGTGACGGTGCCGGCCGCAGAAGCATTGCCGGCATTATCGGTAGCGGTAACTTGCAGCAACTCGCCGTTCACCTGGGCGGGGTCGAGGGTGATGCTGAAGCTGCCGGTGGCACCGACTACCGCGGTGCCAAGCACCGTGGTGCCATCGGCCGCCAGCACGCGTACGGTGCTGCCGACTTCTGCGCGGCCGGTGACCACGCTGCCGTCGGCGCTGATCAGCAACTCGCTGGGGGTGACCGGTGGGGTGATGTCCGGTGCCGAGATCTGGGCTGGAAGGGACGAAGCACCGCTGCCATCGATGGCCACCACATCCAGCAGTTCGCCATTGGCCTGGGCGGGGTCGAGGGTGACGGTGAAGCTGCCATCGTCGCCTGCAACCCCACTGCCAAGCAGCGTGCCATTGGCATCATGGACCTCCACACGGGTGCCAGCCGGCGCGGTGCCGCTGATGCTGCTGCCATCTTCGGCAACCACCAGGTCGCTGGGGCTGGCGGGCGCAGGCGTGGTCGGCACTGCGAACTGCAGCGCCTCGGAGGCATTGCCACTCGGGTCGGTCTGTACCAGGCTCAGTTGCGCGCCGGGCTGCACGGCCGGTTCGAGGTCGATCAGGAAGGTACCGTTAGCGCTGACCACGCCGCTGCCGATCACGGTGCCGTCGGCATCTCGCACTTCAACGGTGGCGCCGGCTTCACCACGCCCACTCAGCGCCAGGCCATCGGCGCCGACCACGATGTTGCTCACAGCCGCCGGTGGCGTGGTGTCGGGTGCGGTGAATGCCAGCGGTGTCGAGCTGTTGCCGGCAGCATCGACCAGGCGCACATCCAGGGCCTCGCCATTGGCCTGGGCAGGTGACAAGGACAGGCTGAACGCTCCGTCCGCACCCACCACGCCGCTGCCGATAAGGGTGCCAGCCGCGTCGCGCACCTGCACGGTGGCGCCGGGCTCGCCGCGGCCATTGAAGGTGACCCCACCAAGCAGGGCCAATTCGGTTGGCGGCGCAGGTGGTTGCAGGTCGGGTGAGGTGACCGAGCCGGGGGGTGACTGGTTGCCGGCAACATCGGTCAGGGTCACTTGCAGGGCACTGCCGTCGTTCACCGGCGGGTCCAGGGTGATGGTGAAGCTGCCGTCGGCACCTACGCTGCCGGTGGCCAGGATATTCCCGGCCGCATCACGCACTTGCACGCTGGCGCCCGGTTCGCCACGCCCGCTCAGCTGGCTTCCGGCCAGCGCTATGGCCAGGTCGGTCGGCGCTGCTGGTGGTGTGGTATCGACCCCATCGAGGTCCGGCGCGGTCACCGCGCTGGTGGCTGAGGTGTTGCCCGCCGCATCGGTGGCGGTGGCTTGCAGCACTTCACCGTCGGTTTGTGGTGGGGCCAGCTCGATGCTGAACACCCCGGTCGGGCCGACCACGGCGCTGCCCAGTTCGGTACCATCGGCTGCGACGATGCGCACGGTGCTGCCGGGTTCGGCGCGGCCGGTGATCACGCTGCCGTCGGCACTGACTGCCAGCTCGGCAGGTGCCGCGGGTGCCGTGATATCGGGCGCGGTGATCTGGGTGGGCACGGAGGACACGCCCTCGGCATCGAGGGCCAGTACGTCCAGCAGTTCGCCGTTGGCCTGGGCAGGGGTGAGTTCGATACTGAAGCTGCCGTCGGCGTTGGCTGTGGCGCTGCCAATCAGCGTGCCGCTGGCATCGCGTACTTCCACTCGGCTGCCGGCAGGGGCGCTGCCTGTGAGGGTAGTGCCATCGGCATCGATGGCCAGCCCGCTGGGGCTGGCCGGGGCAGGGGTGAGGGGTACATCGTACTCGACGGCCACCGAGGCGTTGCCGCTGGGGTCCACTTGCAGCAGGGTCAGCTGGTCGCCGGGTTGCACGGCCGGGTCGAGGTCGATCAGGAAGGTGCCGTTGGCCGTGACCAGGCCACGACCCAGCAGGTTGCCGTCGGCATCCCGCACTTCCACAGAAGCCCCTGCTTCGCCATGGCCACTGAGGCTGGTGCCGCCCGCACCGACCAGGATATCGCTTACGGCATCCGGCGCAGTAATGTCCGGGGCGTTGAATTGCAGGGGCGTCGAGCTGTTGCCGGCGGCGTCGACCAGGCGTACGTCAAGCGCTTCACCGTTGGCCTGGGCAGGGGACAGGTTGAGGCTGAACGTTCCGTCCTGGTTGACCTCCGCCGAGCCGAGCAGGTTACCGGCAGCGTCGCGCACCTGTACGGTAGCACCCGGTTCGCCGCGGCCGGTGAAGGTCACGCCGTCCGCCAGTGCCAGGTCGGTGGGCTGTGCCGGTGGCAGCAGGTCGGGCGACGTCACTGCGCCTGGCTGCGACACGTTGCCGGCAGCGTCGGTGAGGGTGACTTGCAGGGTGCTGCCATCCTTGACGGCCGGGTCCAGGGTAATGGCGAAGGTGCCATCCGCGCCGACGGTGCCGGTTGCGATGACCGTGCCTGCGGCATCACGCACCTGCACGGTGCTGCCGGCTTCGCCACGGCCGCTGAGCTGGCTGCCGGCCAGGCCGATGGCCAGGTCGCTCGGTGCTTCGGGTGGGGTGGTGTCGCCGCCGTCGACGCTCGGCGCGGTCACCGAACTGGCGGTAGAGGTGTTGCCAGCTGCGTCGGTGGCCGTGGCTTGCAGTGTTTGGCCATCCACTTGCGCCGGGCTGAGGGTGATGCTGAATACGCCCGTGGCGCCGACCACTGCGGTGCCCAGCTCGCTGCCGTCGGCGGCGAGGATACGTACGGTGCTGCCGGGTTCGGCACGGCCGGTGAGTACCGTACCGTCCTCGCTGATCACCAGTGCGCTCGGCGCAGCCGGGGCGGTGATATCCGGGGCTGTGAACGCCAAGGGTGTCGAGCTGTTGCCGGCGGCATCTACCTGGCGTATGTCCAGGGCTTCACCGTTGGCTTGTGCGGGGGAAAGGGTGAGGCTGAAAGTGCCGTCGGCGTTGACCACGCCGCTGCCGATCAGGTTACCGGCAGTATCGCGCACCTGTACGGTGGCACCCGGCTCGCCGCGACCGCTGAGGGTAACGCCGTTGGCAAGGGCCAGGTCGCTCGGCTGGTCGGGGGCCGTGGTGTCGGGCGTGTCGATGTCTGGCGCATTGATGCTGGCCGGTGGTGAAACATTTCCGGCAGCATCGCTGGCACTGACCTCCAGGGCCTGACCATCGGTTTGCGCAGGTTGCAGGGTGATGCTGAACTGGCCGTCGGCGCCGGCTACGGCAGTGCCCAGCACCGCGCCGTCGGCCCCGCGTACGGTTACCGTCGAGCCGGCTTCGGCACGGCCGCTCAGGCGCAGGCCATCGGGCGATACCAACAGGTCGATGGGCGTGGCCGGTGGGGTAGTGTCCGGGTCGGAGCCACCCCCGCCACCGCCACCCCCGCTGCCGGCCGCCGCCGCCGCACCGCCGGCACCGAGCAGGCTGAGCCCGGCAATCGCCCAGGTGGGCATGGCGCTGCCAGCGGTACCCAGGCCTGCAACCAGCTCATCCAGGGAGTTTACGTCTTCGAAGGTGAAGCCCTCGAATGCCGCCGCATTGTACTGGGCGTGCCACAGGGTGCCGTCCTCGCCAACGAAGACAATGTCGCTGCCGACACCGGCCTGGTCCACTGCGAAGAAATTGCCGATGGTGATTTTTTCCCCGGACTTGAGGGTGAGGACCAAGTCCTGCCCGCGCTGGGTGACGGTGGCCAGCTGATCGGGAGCCACGGGCATCTGCACGACGCCTGGCCCTTTGAGATTGATATTGCCCCAGGCGCTCTGAGTGGCGACTTCAGTTTGCTTATCGGCGACGACGATGTTGTCCATGGATGCTCCCTGCTGGTGTCCGGAACCCCCAGCCCGTTATCGGGCTACAACCGCAGTAACAGGACCCGTGCAGGGGTGTTACGCACAGCCTCGACCAGGCAGCCGAGAGTGGGGTGGTTAGGGAGATATAGCAGCCAGGCGGGAAGCAACCAGATGGCTTTCTGGGTTAATCCTTTTGTAGATAAACCTCAGCGAAGCCCCAGCCGACGGGCCAATCGGCTGAGGTTGGCACGGTCCAGACCCAGCTCGCGCGCCGCTGCTGCCCAGTTGTCCTGATGCCGTTGCAGGCACGCTTCGATCACCTGGCGCTGGTAGGTGTCGACGGCCTCGCGCAGGCCACCCTCGGGCAGGTTGGCTAGCGACAGCGGCGGGGCAGGGAGGGGCGTGGCTGCGGCCGCCGGTGCCGTTGTACGCACGTCCAGGTCGCTGGCCTCAAGGGTCAGGATACGTGGTCGGTCGGGGTGTTGGCCCAGCGCCTTGAGCGCCGAACGGCCGATCAGGTGTTCCAGTTCGCGCACGTTGCCAGGCCAGGCATACGCCAGCAGCGCGGCCTGGGCCTCACTGCTCAGGCGCAGGCTGTTCAGGCCCAGGCGCGAACGGTTCTGTTCGAGGAAGTAGCCGGCCAATAGCAGCACATCACGCCCACGTTCGCGCAGTGGCGGTACCTGCAGCGGGTACACGCTGAGGCGGTGATAGAAGTCGGCGCGGAAGTTGCCGTTGCGCACCTCGGCCGCCAGGTCACGGTTGGTGGCGGCGATCAGGCGCACGTCCACGCGGTGCTCGCGGTCCGACCCCAGGCGTTGCAACTGACCGCTTTGCAAAACGCGCAGCAGCTTGGCCTGCACGGTCAGCGGCAGTTCGCCGACTTCGTCGAGGAACAGCGTGCCGCCGTTGGCCAGTTCGAACTTGCCGCGGCGCTCGCCGTGCGCGCCGGTGAAGGCCCCGCGCACATGGCCGAACAGCTCACTTTCCACCAGTGTGTCCGGCAGGGCTGCGCAATTGAGGCTGACCAGCGGCTGGTTGGCGCGGCTACTGGCCTGGTGCAGGGCTTGTGCCACCAGCTCCTTGCCAACACCGGTCTCGCCGGTGATCAGTACGGTCAGGTCGCTGCCACCGACCAGGCGGATCTCTTCCACCAGGCGTTTGTGGGCCGGGCTTTGGCCGATCAGCTCCTGGTTCTGGCCACTGGCCTGGCGGTAGATTTCGGCGCGGTGATGTTCGTCTTCGGCGCGCAGGGCCAGGTGTTGGATACGCTCGGCCACGGTTACGGTCGCGGCGGCCAGGCTGGCGAAAGCTTGCAGGGCGTCCAGCTCCAGGCTCTGGAACTGCCCCGGCGTCAGCGCATCGAGGGTGACCAGGCCCCATGGGCGCTCATCGACCATCAGCGGGCAGCCCATGCAGTCGTGAACTTCGAGCGAGGCCGCGACCGCGGTCACCAGGCCATCGTAGGGGTCGGGCAGCTCGGAATCGCTGGCGAAGCGGGTGGGCTCCGGGCGGCTGAGCAGGACCTGGAAGCGCGGGTGTTCGCTCACCCGGAACCGCCGGCCGAGGGTATCGGGGCTCAGCCCGTCCACGGCCAGTGGCACCAGCCATTCCCCGTCCAGGCGCAGCAGCGCGGCGGCATCGCATGGCAACAGGCTGCGCATGGCCTGCAACAGGCGGCGGTAGCGCTCCTGGTCGGGTAGTTCGCGGGACAGGTCGCTGACCAATGGCAGCAACGTGGTGAGCAATGGCTTTGAGGTCATATGGACTCCATTAGGTCGATATGACTATACGTCGTGGTGAGTCGTTTTGACATGGCAATACGCAAGTGACTGATTTAATTGGAAATTAAGGTTGGCACGATTGCTGTAAGGATCCAGGCAGTCATTTTAAGCCCTAGGCCCAGGAGTCACCGTAATGCTCAATGCCGACCAACGCGCGATCATCAAGGCCACCGTCCCCCTGCTGGAAAGCGGGGGGGAAGCGCTGACCACTCACTTCTACAAGATGATGCTCAGCGAGTACCCGGAGGTGCGTCCGCTGTTCAACCAGGCCCACCAGGCCAGCGGCGACCAGCCGCGCGCGCTGGCCAACGGCGTGCTGATGTATGCCCGTCACATCGACCAGCTGGAGCAACTGGGTGGCCTGGTCGGGCAGATCATCAACAAGCACGTCGCCCTGCAGATTCTGCCGGAGCACTACCCGATCGTCGGCAGTTGCCTGCTGCGGGCCATCGAGGAAGTGCTGGGCAAGGACATTGCCACCCCGGCGGTGATCGAGGCCTGGGGCGCTGCCTATGGTCAGTTGGCCGACATCCTGATCGGTGCCGAAGAAAACCTTTACCAGCAAAAGGAAGCGGCCGAGGGTGGCTGGCGCGGGACCCGCGAGTTCCGCCTGGTGCGCCGCGAACAGGAAAGCAGCGAAATCGTTTCGTTCTACTTCGCCCCTGTGGACGGCAAACCGGTGCTCAAGGCTGAGCCCGGGCAGTACATTGGCCTGAAACTGAACATCGACGGTGCCGAACAGCGCCGCAACTATTCGCTGTCGGCGTTGTGTGACGGCAAGGAGTACCGCATCAGCGTCAAGCGCGAGGCGGGCGGCAAGGTGTCCAACTACCTGCATGACCAGTTGCAGGTTGGCGATACCCTGCAACTGTTCCCGCCAGCAGGTGACTTCACCCTGGCAGCCAGTGCCAAGCCGCTGGTACTGATCAGTGGCGGTGTGGGCATTACCCCGACCCTGGCGATGCTGCAGGCCGCCCTGCAAACCGGCCGTCGGGTGCATTTCATTCACTGCGCACGCAATGGTGCGGTGCATGCCTTCCGCGACTGGATCGATGGCCTGGCGGCGCGCCACCCGCAGCTCAAGCGCTTCTACTGCTATGCCGAGCCGGATGGTAGTGCGGCCGATGCCGTCGGTGTGCTGAGCGAAGACCTGCTGGCCGAGTGGCTGCCGCGTGAACGGGACGTGGATGCTTACTTCCTCGGGCCAAAGGGCTTCATGGCGGCGGTCAAGCGCCAGCTCAGGGGCCTGGGCGTGCCGGAACAGCAGAGCCGCTACGAGTTCTTTGGGCCGGCGGCGGCGCTGGAGTGATGTAGCGGCTGTACGGGCCTATCGCCGGCAAGCCGGCTCCCACAGGGACTGAACAGCTTTTGGGGCTTGTAATGTTCCCTGTGGGAGCCGGCTTGCCGGCGATAGGGCCGGTGCAGGCTTATGCATTTCCAGCGGCATGCCCCGCATCGCACCTTTGTGCCTATATATAAAGGAAAGATGAAAGCACCAGCGCCGCTTTCATTCTTAATCATCCTTTAATCACGGTATCCTTCACTCCCGGGTGTCGAGGGGCTAACCCCTGCGCGGCGCTCGGGCAGTGGTTTTTTGCCGCCCGCCGTTGAACCGACCTCGTTCTGGCCGGTCTCAGCCACACCGGATAGCCCTGCGCAGCGCTATCACGCCGCTTCCTCGACACGCTCACAGGCCCCGCCCAGCGTGTAGACTTGCGCCAGGGCAGGCGGACCACGCTGCCACTTTCCATCGAAGGAACCGGTAATGAACGAACAAACATCGCGCCTGAATCGGGAACGGCGCTTTCTGGTGCTGCTGGGCCTGATCTGCATTTCGCTGATCGGCGGCGCGCTCTACATGCAGGTGGTACTGGGCGAGGCACCGTGCCCATTGTGCATCTTGCAGCGCTATGCACTGCTGTTCATTGCCGTGTTCGCTTTTATCGCGGCGGCCATGCCTGGGCGCCGTAGCCTGACCTTCTTCGAGGCCCTGGTCGTGCTCAGTGCCATCGGCGGAATGATTGCGGCCGGCAACCATGTGTATATACTCGCCAACCCGATGGTCAGTTGTGGTATCGATACGCTCCAGCCGATCGTCGATGACCTGCCGCTGGCCAAGCTGTGGCCATTGGCATTCCAGGTCGATGGCTTCTGCAGCACGCCATACCCACCGATCCTCGGTTTGTCGCTGGCGCAATGGGCGCTGGTTGCCTTCGTTCTGACCGCTGTGCTGGTGCCGCTCGGCATCTACCGAAACCGCCGCCAGGCTTAGACAAAAGTCCCGATTTGGGTGGGGTCTTTTACAGGCCGCGAGAACAGGGAAAAGTTGCCGACCGCTTGATCTGGATCAATCTCAAAGCCTTGCAGTATGCGGCTTTGAGGCCTGGCAAGCGGGGTGCGACAAACTGTCGCGAAGTTGAATAATTAGTCGCCATTGTTGCAGATTCTGTAAAAGACTGTTGCTCAATAAGTCATAGTCAAGGGTTGGCGACCTAACTACAATCGCCCCCAATTCCCGTTCGGCACTGCTTGCGAGTCGCAGGATTGAAGGAAGCCCCAGCGCTTCTTTTTGCTGACTTCGTCAAGTTTCGCCCAACGGCGATACCGGGCGGACCCCCCTCCGCGTTTTCCCGCACCAAATGGACTTGGTCTGAAGTACAGGCCTGTTGCCTACGAAACCATAAGCACCGCTAACCCGCTTGAGCCAAGGTCCTGCAGTCAGACCCAGGCAGGAGCGAGTACGGGCGCGACATGCCTCACTTGGCAGGACGAAGTGTTGGCTACCAAAACACAAATTGCATTGAAGCAAGCTGATCTAGAGGTCGTGAGATGAGTAAAAAGCGTTACCCCAGACTGTTTGGCATATTGCCCTTTTTAGGCAT
>Ga0308157_10000948_pt1 | contig 72387 bp, 51 predicted proteins | sample PhyBR1_FD_201035 | JGI IMG/M metagenome (GOLD analysis project Ga0308157, IMG submission 201035) | Phyllosphere microbial communities from UC Gill Tract Community Farm, Albany, California, United States - DLSLB.R1 | ecosystem: Host-associated > Plants > Phyllosphere > Unclassified | place: USA...
AGAGATGATGCGATAAATAATGCGGAATTTTTCATGTTAATTTCTAGTTGTGGTAATTCTTTTTAAACAAATCACCTGTATCTTTTGACGAATACAGGTGAAAAGCTTTGTAATATTTCTGTTTTTTAAATAAAAATCTATTCTTGATAATTGAAAGTACCTAGTCCACCAAAGTTATCATTCCAACCAATAGTTTGTAATAGCCAAGGATTTGCAGTTAAAGCCGTTGTATTTAAACCATTAATATAATAGTTAGGATTGAATTTGATATTAACCGGAGCTCCATTAAAGTTATCCATAGGCGTAACCAATGCTGTACGGATAAAGTTTGTATTATAAAATGTTGCCAGCGTTGCTAATTGAGCTTGGAAATTTGCCGCATCTGGATCTGCTACTACATTTGCACGAGCACTAGTCAAAGGGTCTGTAGTTGCCGAAGATGTTGAAACTCTATATTGTAAAAAGTTACCAGTACGTTTTGTTCCGTTAATTGGTGTTAAACCTAATTTACTTACCGTACCTCCTGTAACTCCAGGCAATACTTCGTTATCATATAACATCCATCTTTGAACATCCCAGAAACGTTTTCCTTCGTAAGCCAATTCTACTCTACGCTCGTATAAAACGGCTTCAATTGCTTGGTATTTATCAGAAAGGGTTCCAATTCCGTAATTATTTGCTGAAGGAATACCAACACGATTTCTAATTCTTCCTAAGTAAGCTATAGTGTTACTTGTTTGACCTAAAGCTGCATAACATTCTGCAATATTTAATAATAATTCAGCATAACGGTATTCATAAATATCTGTACCAGAATACTGGAAGTTTGTTTCTTTACTAGCTGCAGTATTTGTCATTTTTCTTACAAAAGCTGGACTTGAGATTGCAGTATTTCCATCTGAAAAACCTGCTTTATTTGAACCATCTAACCAACGGTAAGCCCAAAGAACACTATTTGGCGTTTCTTTGCTTCCCCATTTAGAACCAGAAAAGGCAAAAGTTCTGTAAAATCTAGGATCTCTATTTACGAAGAAAGTAAAATCATTGTAACCGTTTGCGGCAGTTGGTCTACTACCATTTGCCATCGGGAACAAATCAATCATTTCTTTTGGAGCAGCAACTCCTCCACCTGTTCCACCTAAACTTAGTAAACGAATTCCTTTTTCCCAAGAGTTATTAATTGCTTGAGAAGTAACTCCAAATCCGCAAAGTTGTACTGTGATTGCTTCTGAACAGAAAGCATTATCAATCAAGAACATTTGTTCCCATTGTTTTGCAGTGCTTCCATATAATCCGTAACCATCGGCAGTCAATTGAGCTTCTGCTTCCAATCCTGCTTTCAAAGCCGCTTCCCAACGGTCATTTGAACCGTCCCAGTTTTTATTAAATATAGGGCTTGCAAATGTTAAAAGCACTCTAGATTTTTGAGCCATTGCTGCTCCTTTAGTAAAACGTCCGTAAGCAGCAGCTCCCCAGTTACTAGGCAATAAACTTGCAGCCATGTCTAAATCGCTAACGATTTGCGCTACAACTTCAGAAACTTTTGCTCTAGGTAACTGAATTGCAGCATCAGTAGCCGATGCATCTTGAACAGTTGTTACAATAGGAACTCCTCCATAAACACGCATTAGATCAAAATACTGCATGGCACGCATGTAATACATCTGCCCTTTTGCTTGATCACGGAATGTTTTATCCAAATTTGAACCTTTTACATCAATGTCTTCTAAAAAGGCATTACATTCTCTAATTCTGTTGTATGGATGGTTATTGATACTAGTTGCTAATTTCGCTCCATAATAACCACTTGCATCAGCTGAGTTTATAAGTGTTTTATTCGGATTGATAAAATCTTGTGTTCCACCTAACTCTTCTGTCAATCTTGAATTTGCATCTGTATAAGAACCAATAATTGTAGCAGTTGGTGACTTATAAGCATTATAAAAATCATAATATTGATTGTCTAAATAGGCTTGTGCACGCTCTTGTGTTTGGTAGAATGTATCATCGTAAAAGCCATAACCTTTCTTATCCTTTAGAAAATCATCACTACAAGAAGCAGCACCTACAGCAAGCAATAGTGATAGTGTTATATATTTAAATGGTGTTTTCATAGTTTCTTTTAATTTTGATTAGAATGATACGTTAAAATTAAGCGACCAAGTTCTAAGTGTAGGATAATTTACAGAAGAATTATCATACATATTTCTATAATGATCTGGATAAGGATTATATAAATCCCAAAGATTATTACCTGTTACTCCTAGTGTTATAGCAGCAATTTTTGTATCTGCAAAAACTTTCTTAGGGATGTCATAGTTAAGACTTAAGTTTCGAACAAAACAACGGAAAGTGTTTAGCTGCCAGAAATCTGATGGGCTAGACATATAGGTCCATTGTGCTACGTTTGGATATTTACCATTTGGATTATCCTCAGCATCGTACATATCTCTCCAGAAACTCTCACGAGACCACATATTGTTTGCAGATGATGTACCTTGATTTACTAAGTCTACAAAATTAGCTCCTCCCCAAGAAGTTGCGATTTGAGTTCTCAAAGAGAATCCATCATATTTAAATCCTAAATTGGTTGTAAAACCATAAGTTCTACTGCTGTTAGCCAATTTCACATAATCATTCTCTTTCATGATTTGTCCGTCTGCTGGCGCTAATGTTCCATCTGGATTAAGTTGTCCAGCAACATCTTGATAAGCCAAAGATCCTTTTCTCATTCCAGAAACAGAGTTGATATCGAAATATCTTGGCACTCCTCCAACTGCTGTAGCACGCTCTGTTAAATAAGCCCAGTAATTTGCAATATCTTCATCTGTACGTAAAATACCATCTCCTGTTGAAGTTCCTTTCCAAACTGCAAATCCCCATACTGGATTAAATGATGAATATCCTACACGTGTCGTATTACTTGACGGAACAAGATTTCCTTGATCTGGATATTTTTTGATTTCATTATTATTGTAGCTAAAGTTGATTCCAATATTGTAACTCATGTTACTTTTTATCTTATCACTCCAGTTAATAGAAAATTCATGTCCCCACGCGTCAATTTGACCATAGTTTTGTTCAGCATAGGCTCCTCCTACAGAAATTGGCACACCTACAGCACTGCTCATATCTGTTAACATATCTGTATTTTTATCGTAATAAAAATCATAAGTAAAGTTTAATCTGTTTTTCAACAAATTAATATCAAGTCCAACGTTGTTTTTTATAGTAGTGTCCCATGTTACATTTCTATTTGGATTTACTCTAGGAGTCAAACCATTTCCATTAAATCCACCACCACCTGTAGCTGTACCAGGTCCAAACTGAAAACCTTTGTCTACGATAAGATCATAATATTGCTCCCATCTCCAAGGCTGAATATTATCTTTTCCTGTTTTACCAATAGAGTAACGAATTTTAAAGAAGTCAACCCAAGGCAATCCTTTTTCAAACCAATTTTCTTTAGACATTACCCAACCCACTTGAACAGATGGGAAAGTTCCCCAATAATTCTCTGGTGCAAATTTTGTCGAAGCATCACTACGTAAAATAAACTGGAATAAATATTTTTGTTTAAAGCTATAATTTAAACGTCCAAAATAAGACAACGTTCCTCCTTCAACTTTTGTAGCCTGGCTATTAGAAAGGCTTAATTGACCCGCTGTACGATAATCTCCTAAATAATCTTTACCTGTTTGCTCATAAGCCAAACGTGTAAATGTATTATACACTTCAGAAGCTTCACCACCTACCATGGCTCCAATTTGGTGATCTCCAAAAGTTCTGTCATAGTTGATCATGAAATCTCCTTGAGTACTTTTACCGTCTGTATTGTTATAATACACTCTCGAGTTTCTTACATTCGTTTCTAAAATATAACTACCTGTTGGATTTGTTGTTGCATTATAAAAACTAGGATTAGCAGCACTTGCTAAGTGTTTGTCTTGAAGTTGATAATCTCTAATTCTAACTAAATCATAAGGCAATTGAATTTGCTCTGTGTAAGCAGAACTTTGATTTCTAGAATACGTAACTTTGAAAGATAATCCTTTAACTGCTGCCAATTTATAATTTAAGGAAGCATTTACATTGAATGTATTATCATCAGTAACTTGATGTGAACCATTATTTAAATTGGCAAAATAGTTCCAACCTGCAATATTATTATTTGCATTTGCGCTTCCAAAGTTTTTGTTTGAATTTGGAAATGGAGAAACATAATAATTTTTACCATCTACATTTGTTTCCCAAGGCACATGTTGTGGCATGTGTAACAAGAATCCGTAATCTGCCTGTTCTCCACCAGCAGCAGAAGCATAACTACCATCACTAATATTTGATGATGCTTTAGTAAATGATTTATCAACTGTTCCAACATTTCCAGAAACAGAAGCAGAAAAATCTAAATTCTTAGCAATTTTCGCATTGATACCTGTACGGAAGTTCCATTTATCATATTTTTGATTTCCTAAGTTTGCATCTTGTGTTAAGTAAGTTGCACCTGCAAAATAGGTAATATCTTCAGTACCTCCACTCACATTAAAAGAGTGTTTTTGCTGAATAGCTGGTTTCCAAGCTTCTTTTAACCAGTTATAATTTAAACCTTTCATTTGCTCCAATTCTGCATCAGAATAGATAGTAGCCGGGTCAATAACAGCAGGCGCTGCTACTCTAGATTTAAAAAATCTATTGCTAAAAACTCCAAATTCGTAAGAATCTAATACCTTACTGTGGCTCACTGCATCATTTATTGCAAATTGGCTATTGTATGAAAACTTTGCTTTACCAGCTTTACCACGTTTCGTTTTTACAACAATTGCTCCTTGTGAAGCACGCGAACCGTAAATTGCAGCAGAACCATCTTTTAAAACCGTAATACTTTCAATCTCAGAAGGATCTAATCTGTTAAATTGCTCTAATGTAGGCTTACCATTACTTGGATCAACCTGAATCATATCGTCAATAATAATTAAAGGAGTGCTAAAACCTCCATCTTTAGATAAACTAAAAGTTTGACGGATTTGAACAGATCCTGCATCCCCAGGACGACCAGTACCACTAGTAACTGTAACACCAGGAACTAATCCTTTTAATGCGTCAGATAAATTGGTTACAGGTAAATCCATTAAGTCATCTGCCTTAATAGTAGCAATTGCTCCAGTAAGTTCCTTTTTCTTTTGACTACCATAACCAACTACAACTATATTTTCTAATTGATTAAAATCGTCTTCCATTTTTGCATTGACAATAGAACGATTATTAAGAGGAATTTCAATTTTCTTCATTCCGATGAAAGAAAATACTAATGTCCCTCCGCTTTTAACTTTAATTTGATACTTTCCATTGTAATCTGTCGTCACCGAATTTTTGGTAGATTTTTCAGTTACGTTAACTCCAGGTAATAGTCCACCTAAATTGTCTGTAACGGTTCCCGTTACTGTAACTTGATTTTGAGCATAACTCAATACACTCATCAGTGCAAACAAAAGAAAACTACATCTTTTTATAAGTGCTTGTTTCATAAATGTTTTTTTTGGTTAGGTTATTAATTGTTAGTTAGTCATGTTTAATGTGCATCTTCTATTAACAAAATTTTTCTTAATGGAATCTTAAATTAATTTTATTAAATGTTTAAAACACATTTATTTTAATATTCCAAAAATATGACGATGACACATTAGAACCGTCCTGCTCTATCCTGTTTTAATCATGTTATTTCAAAAAAAAACACTCAAAAAAAACAATATTAATAAAAAACGAATGGAAAAAATAGATGAACCCAAATATTTAAGACAAATGTTTGCTTATAACAAAATTTAAAAACTCATTTTGACTAAAAAACAATAAGATTGTTATCAAAAATAAACATATAGTATATATTCTGCAAAACTAATTACTATCACTGCTGATAGATAATAGTTTAGAAAATACTAATTTTTACGAAAACGATAGAGATAAATACTCTAAGTATATTTTTTTCAGATTAAAAAACTTACAAAAGCAAATACAGGATACCTACAGGGTGCTCCAAAAAAAAACTTAATTTATTTTACTAAAAAAAAATATTTTTAAACGTAAATTCTGACCAACAAATTGCAAATAGCTTTTTTTTTGATTTTTGTGATGAATGGAAAGCACAAAAAAGCCCGCTAAATCCAATCATTAGCGGGCTTACCTTATTTTTATAAACCTATAATTTCTTCATTGCATTAAAAACCAATTGAGCGACTTCAATTCCGCCCTGAGTTTGGAAATGGGTATTGTCTTTTTGTCCCTCTGGAAAAGCAGGAAACTTACCTGCTTCAAAATTCATAAAGTAATTTGTAGTAACATACTCTTGGCCTTTTGAAGAAAAAAAATTCATCGAAAGTTCATTCAGATCGATATATTTTACCTTCAATTCCTTTGCAACCTCTATAGCCGCCTGCGGATAATCGCCATGAACATTACTTAATTTTCCATCTTTCCATGGATAATTTCTAGCAACTGGAGTAAGTACAATTGGTGTCGCACCTTTTTCTTTGGTCTGATTAATAAAAAGTCGAAGAAACTCTTTGTAACCTTCAATATTTACATAACGTTCTGTTTTCTCTACAGAAGCATCATTATGACCAAACTGCATCATGACAACATCTCCCTTTTGAAGAGATTGGTAAACCGAAGACCAACGCCCTTCCTGAAAAAAAGTTCTTGTACTTCTTCCTCCTTTAGCACGGTCATCTACTTTTACTTCTTTGGCAGAACCTAAAACATTCTTTACCAGTTTTAAACTGTCTTTTTGAAAAAAAGGCTGAAAAACTTGTCCCCAACCTACTTGCGGAAATTTTTTAGTTTGATAATTTTCTTCTAACGAATAATCAGCAACGGTAGAATCTCCTATTAAATAAATGGTCGTTACTTTCGACTTAAAACTAAAAGCGCTCAGTATTAAAACCGAGCACAATGTTATTGTAAAAAATCTAAACTTTTTCATGAGTTTATTTTTTTGGATTCCATCCGTTAAAAACTAAATCTATATTATATTTCTGTACATCCTCTTTTTTTAACTGATGCGACCAAGAAACACGTTGAGACAATTCTTTTGCACTCGAGCCTTTACTTCCATACTCAGCATAATAGGCGGTTTTATCTTTGTCTGGAAAACGATTATCAATCCAAGCATTCCAACCTTCTGGTATAATGTGCGAACCTAAATCTGTATTAATGAAAACGGTTTGGGCATAAGGTCTCCAAGGTCTTCCCAGTAATACTTTATCTACTGATTTGTCTTTTGCGGTAAGCTTACAATCAACAAAAACAAAACCATAGGCTTGTCCCTGCGGAGTTGAAGCCGCTGTAATATAGGAATTGACTAAACTTTCAATCGTACATTTATAAAAATAAGCCGTAGCAGCACCGAAGATAAAATCGGTTGTACCATTAATAAAACAGTTTTCAAAATAGGTTCGGGTATTCCCCTCTGATAAATAAAGCGTATCCTGATTTCCTAAAAGATTACAGTTTTTCACGATAACCCTGTCGCTCTTTATATGAAGTGAAACCGCCTGTCCTACTCTTCCTGCTGTATTTTCGACAGTAAGATTTTCAAGCGTACAGTCGTTTCCTTTAATTATGAAAGAATACGAAGTTCCTGTTCCGAATTCTTTTTTACCCGACGGATCTGGTTCACGAAACGGTTTACCTGAATAATCATCAAATGAAATAATCGTCTTATTTCTATCCGTCCCTTTTAAAGTAATGAACGTTTTAGAAACCGGAATTTCCAATTTCTCAATATACTTCCCTGGCTTTATAGTAATTACAACTCTTTTTTCTGAATTGTCTTTCACATTATTTACCGCTTCCTGAATGGTTTTAAAATCTCCAGAACCATCTTGTGCAACGGTTAATGCCAATTTATTATCGAGCGTTTGGGCTGATAGGGAAATTGTTGTTATTAAAAACAGAGTTAGAATGTATTTCATATGTTTTTTAATTTACTTATCCATTTTGTTTTGTCCTCTTGACGAAGGAAAGATCACACTAGAAACTCCGCAAACTAAATCGCCAATCTTTGTCGATTCCCGAGTGTGATTCCTCGTTCCTCGGAATGACAAACTGTTGGGTTAAAATCCGCTTTAATCCGCGTTTTGCCAAGGGCAATCCGTTTCATCCGCGTCCAAAAATTAATGCGACATCCAAACCGTCATTTCACCTTTTCCTTTATTTCCCCATGCAAAATACGGAATCAATTTTACTTGTACAGCATCTGCATTTTTAGAAGAAAGCGGTTTATACAACGTTTTATTCCAAGAATTATTCGAATTTATAACTGCTTCTGCATCAATGCTTACTAAATTTCTATTATTCAAAATGAAATTGTTAGTCGTAAATTTCGATTTTAAATTCAAAGCCACATCATTTACGCTTATTTTCGCAGGAAGCTGATCTGATTCTAAACAATAAACCAAAGGTCCTCTTTTTACAGCAACCTGATTTTTAACTTCTTCAACCAACGGATTTGCTTCCATTAATTCTACTGGCATTGGAAGATTCAATTCTATCACATCTCCTTTTTTCCATTTCTGGTTTAATTTCAAATAAGTTCCGGAAACAATTTTATCAGTAATCTTTGCATTATTTACCGAAACTTCCGCATTCTGACTCCAGCCAGGAATTCTTAAAAAGAAAGCCTGTAAATCTTTGGGTGCTTTTACAATTTTCAACGTTATTTTTCCGTCCCAAGGATAATTCGTTTGCTGATAAATTTCGATTTCTTCTCCGCTTAAAGATTTTGTTTTCAATTGATTACTTCCGTATAAATTTACATAAAAACCTTCTTTCGAGATATTGTAAGCATAATTTCCAACTTCAGCCACCGTTCTGGTTACGTTTGGCGCACAGCAATTTGATAAAGCAATATAACCTTCACGTTCATTCCCCCATCTTTGGTGAAACGGTAAATCGTTAGAAACATTCAGCGGATTGTTATACAGGAATTTTTCTCCTTCTAAATCCATTCCAGAAAGTACACTGTTATACAATGCTAATTCTACAATATCAGCATATTTGGCATCTCCCGTAATTTGAAGCATTCTCCAGTTCCATAACACATTTCCAATATTGGCGCAAGTTTCGGTGTGAGCCGTTGCATTTGGCAATTGAAAAGGTCTTCCGTAAGCCTGATGAATTTTCTGAACCACCGTTGGATCATAAGAAGTTCCGTCTGGAGAAACGCCGTCGTATAAAGAACCACAACCGCCTGTAATGTACATTTTACGATACGTTACGTCATCCCAAATCGATTCTAAATTATCTAGTAATTTCTTTTCTCCCGTTTCGGCATATAAATCGGCAACTCCTGCGTACAAGTAATTCGCTCTTACGGCGTGTCCCATTGCGGTTGTCTGCTGTCTAAATGGAATTCGATCCTGATTATCATCGGTTCCGTCATTTGTGGTTCCGCGAATGTCAATTAAATTATTGGCTAATTCTAAGTATTTAGGATTCTTGGTCGTTCTGTACATTTCGACAATTCCCATATAATGAGACGGACAAATTGCATTTCGCGCCAATTCTGGTGAAGCTTTTTTGTAGAAATCATACAAGAAATCGGCAACACCTTTTGCGATATTCAGGAAGTTTGTTTTACCCGTGGCACGATAATGAATACAAGCTGCAGTCATTAAATGTCCCATATTGTATTTTTCGAAACCCAATTGTTTTTTTACTTCTTCTGGGCCTAAAGTTCCCCAACGTTCATCGATTAAAACGGGAGTATGAATATAACCGTCTTTGCGCTGTACTTTCGCGAAAAGCGCAATGGCTTTATCCATTTCTGCATCTAGTTTTTTATCTTTTGTTACGGCATACGTTGCCGCCATTCCTTCAAAAATCTTGTAGAAATCACCATCATGAAATGAAGGCCCCTTAAAAGTTCCTTTGCTTAAACCTGCTGCAATTTCGAAGTTTTTGTAAGCATGCGAAATCTCATCGTTATGATACAAATCCCACATATACGGCAGTGTGTTTTTGGTTTCTACATCAAATTGTTCTTTCCAAAAACCGTTTGTCCATTTTACATCTTGCAAACCTACGCTTTGCAGTTTAGAATAAGGACTTTCTGAATTTGCAACCAAACCTTTGTTCTGCGCAAATATTACGGTTGAAAGAAATAAAGATGATATGATGATGTTCTTTTTCATTTTGACATTAATTTTATCTGCCCGATCTGCTAAATCTGCGAGAGCTTAATTTTTCACGTAGATTTAGCAGATTGCGCTGATTTATTTTTTTCTTTAATCTATTATAATCTCCTATTCTGTTTTTTTTTTCACGCAGATCTTGCAGATTTTAGCAGATATTTATTGATTTCTATTCTTTAAAATTAAAATCTGCGCAGATCTGCGTAAATCAGCTAAAATCTGCGTGAAACATTTTTACTTTACAAAGAAATTAATAGTTCTGCTCATTGAATCTCCGTCTGCATCTTTAACGGTTAGGACGAAAGAAGCAAATCCTTTTTCAACAGTTGTAAACTGAATTTCTTTTCCTTTTAAAACTACTTTTCCATTTTTAAGCTCTGAGAAAGTATACACAGGTTTCTTTTCATAACCTTTGAAATAATCTACAGCACTTAAAGTCTTTTTCTCCCCAGAATTTACAAAATAATGAGGTTGAGCCAACCAATCTAAATAATTATCCAATTGCGTAAATCCGTCTTTATCTGTATCCTGATTAGCATCTGAAAAATCTCCTGCTGGTGAATTTTCATTTAAACCAAAAGCTTTTTCCCACCAATTTGGCAAACCGTCATGATCTGTATCCCAATCTGTTGGACGAGTTTCTGAAACAAAATTTGGCCATCCTCCAGCATCTTGCTCATTATCGATCATACCGCCTAAACCGCTTTTACTTCCTTTATAAGTAAAAGTTCCTTTTAAAGTTTCATCAACAATTCTATTATCGTGTTTGTCAAAAAACGGTTGATTCGCTCCAACATCTGAAAGTACATTTTTATAAGCCGCTTTCGCTGATTGCGTTTCCACATACGAAGGAAAAAATGGTTTATCCACGAAAGTTTCATATTCTACTTTTTCATTATGGCTTATAGTAGATTTTCTGCCTTTCTCCTGAGATTTTTCATCAAAGTAACCTGGCATAATATTTCCCTTAAAATAATAGCGTTGCATTCCTTTTCCAACACCTTCGTGCTGTGCATTTAAGGCCACGAATATTTTAGTTGAAGCACCCGGTTTGTAAAAATTGTTTACAAAATTCACTTCGTTTGCGCCTCCGTCTGTAGTTCTTTGTCCCCAGTTGTACACCACATTATTGGTAATATCCAATCTTCCTGTATAATAACCATCTCCATTTAAACCACCGCCAATACTCCAGTTTCTTCCGTAATTATGAGCCAATAAATTGTGATGAAAACTTCCAATGTCACCGCCAATTGTAGCGGCAAATCCGTGCATTTTACCAGTTGGATATTTATCATGCCCAGCAACGTTCAAAGCTTCAGAAATTAAAGTTCTTTGCAACGAAATATGATGTGCACCACGCGAACTAAACGATTCATCGATTGTCCAGCTAATAGAGCAGTGATCAATAATACTGTAATCTGCGCCCGTTAATCCCATTCCGTCAAAAGTAGTTCCGCCACCAATTCTTACTTTTAAGAATCGAATTACACCATCATTTCCTGTCAAACCTATTGGAGCTCTGCTAATAGTAATTCCTTCACCAGGAGCAGTTTGTCCTGCAATAGTGATATAGGGCTGATTTGCCACTAATCTAGATTCCAGTTTTATATTTCCTGAAATAGTAAAAACAATCGTTCTTGGCCCTATTTCCTGATTGATGGCATCACGTAAACTTCCTGGTCCATCATCATTTAAGTTGGTTACTTCAATTACTTTTCCGCCACGGCCTCCTACTGCATAACGTCCGTAGCCTTCTGCACCTGGAAACGCCAATTGTGCAGGTTTAAATGACCAAACATTTCCTAATGTAACTTCGCCATTATTATCCACTTCATCCACTCTCCAGTAATACGTTGTTCCACTGTATAAATCAGAAACTGAATACGATTTCTCAGTTAGTTTTCCCTTAAATTCTTTTGAAGATTCAGTTGCGTTTTCTACCGCATTTTTATCTTCACCGAAATATATTTTATGCGATGCTACGTTTTTTACAGCATCCCATTTTAGAGTTAAAGTTTTACCCACTTCAACATGTTCGTCTCTGTTTTTTGGTTCTGGAGTTCTGGCCTGATTCATTAAATTTGGCGTATCAATTTCAAAACCGTTGATTACAATCTGTTTTACAACATCAGGATTAGAAGTCGGATCAATTTCAAAACGAACAATTACATCTTTTCCTTTTTCAGCATTAAAAGTAATATACGCCATAGAAGCATCAATTTTAGCATTGGCTCTCTGACTTGCATTTACGGTTTCCTGAAGTTTTCCGTTTACGTAGATTTTTATCGGAGAAAAAGTTTTTCCTGTAATGACATCAAAAGCGTTATGAAAAGTCAAAAGTGTATGTTTTCCTGCTTTCAGTCCGCTGATTTTCAATTCCAAATTTTCGGACGTAACCAAACCATCGCTTCCTAATTTGTTGTAAAATGGAGCACTCATTCCGACTTTATACCACTTTGAAGTAAAGTTTCCTTTTAACTTAAATGATACATTATTAAATGATTTTTCAGCTTCTTTTCCTTCATTAATCACCCACGAATCATAACTAGGATCATGAACTTCTTCTAGTCTTCTTTGAAAAAAATCAAAGTCAACTTTTACGATTTGTTTATCAGTATTTTGAACTGATTGTGCTTGTCCGTTTGTGGTCAAAAGCATGGACAAAACTGCAGCACTTATTAATTTCTTTATCATTTTAATTAGCAATAGTTAGTTTAATTTCGTTTTCTCTTTTTCAGATTTTCCTAGCAGATTTATAATGTCTTTTTTTCTTTCTTCTGGAATTACTTTTAAAAGCTTTAATTCTCCGTTTACCAGTTCAGCTTCAATTGTTGTATTTTGTTTGGCATGTAATTTAAAATGAACGTTCCAATCTTTTGGCCATGCTGGAAAAAGATAGATCTTTCTGTCTGCTTCCTGCAAAAGCATTTCCTGCATGCCAATCATTCCCGATCCTCCCCAATTATGATCTGGAACCCAATCAAAACCTGGTCCCCAGAAAGCAGGAAAACGTCTCTCTGAATTCGCCATTTTCATTGTATTGTATTTCATCGCTTCTTCTGTTAAACCCAAACGAGCCGAGAAAATATTGTCTTGTTTCCAACCTACATGACTTCTAAATTTTAAAGCATCTGGATCGTATTTCCATGTATTTAAAGCCGTTTCTAAATCTGGTTTTCCAATACCATAAATTCCCCAAGGATAAACAGGATATAATTGTGGTACTTCCGAATTATTCACTCTTTCCCAAGTTTTGGCAGGAAGCAAAACTTTATGATTTTCAATCTGTCCAAAATTCAAAGGCGGAATTCTCGTTTGAAATGCTTTTAAATATTCTGAGTCTTCTTTTGACAATTGATTACCTGAAAGGTTTAAAAGGTTTTCTGTAATAACTTGCAAAGCCGAAATTGTGCTATTGGCATTATTCGTCATTTTATAAGTTTCTGCTCCCGAACCCGGAAAAAGAATTAATTTCCCGTTTCCATCCAGAGCTTTTCTTCCTCTTTGTTTCGCTAAATATTGATAATGTTCATCAAAAAATCGAAGACAACTGATGATGAATTGATTGTATTTCTGAATGTCTTCTCCAGCATATTCCTTTTGCTGTAACATCATTTGGCAGAATTCTAAAACGGTATCCCATTCGTATTCCAGCCATGCATTATATTCCATTCCAGGATCGTAATCTGCGGGACGTTTCCATTCATATTCAGCTGGATTTGGAAGTCCGAAATTCTCTAATTGTTCTGTGAATGAAGCCCCGTTATGATTCCAATATACTTTAGATCGTAATTCGGCATTTTTTTGAAGACTCAAATAATAATTCAGCTGCGATTTCATCATATCAAAATCTCCGCTTTTTACCATCGGGTAATAAACCAATCTTTGGTTTTGAGCCGTCATCGTTCCTCCTCCCCAATTTCTGAAATCAGGAGTAAAGTTCAAGTCTTTATTGGTGTAAACAGGATCAACTGTAAAAAGTCCGCCGTTGAATTTTGTTGGATATTTTCCGTACGCATTGCATCCAAGCATGTATCTGAACAATTGATAATTCTGTCCAATTTGATAAACTGAATCTTTGGCAATCGATTGATTTTTTTGAGTGAAAATAAAACTGCGGTTCCAGAAATTATTCCACCATTTTTGAGTGTTTTTTTCGGCTTGTTTGGCTGTGTTTTTATTTGCAGCAATCAAACTTTTTAATCCATTATCCCAAGTTGAAAAATCAGATTGGTTCGTGTTTAAATAAATTTCTAATGCCTGTTTTTTCGATGGTTTTATGCTTGATAAATTAAAACCTTTAAAATCGGTATCCTGATATTTTCCAAGATACGTCCCGTCTGGTTTTAAGTTATCACCTTTCATGAATCCGCCAAAAGTTAAATTCGCAATCGGGTTCAGCATTTGGTCCTTAACCGATTCCATTTTCTGCTGTCTAACCGCTACATCAAAAACAGTATTTTCTCTGTTTCTGTGGTAGAATTTAATACCATTATTTTCAAATGAAATAGAATCTTTATACGTAATAACTTCTCCCTGAGGCGCCCATTTATAGGAATTGGCGTTGTTTTCTTTTCCTTTCGGATAACGGTTTTGATAACGCCAGCTTTCATACGAAGCTGTCATTTGCAAAGCATTTTTACTTTCTAAATCGACATGAATAATCGGTTTAAAAACATCTACCCAAAGTTTGATTTTAGTATCATTCTGCGCAACTAAAACATAACCATCTTTGAGCTTTAATTCCTGATGAAAACCATCTTTTCCTTCAAAGGGATTTGGGCTCAACGTCACTTTTACACGTCCTAATTTCAATAAAGTATTATGTTCATCAAAAGTGCCGCTTCTTGAAAAATAAAAATACAAATCCCCTTTCTCTACCCAAACATTCATACCAATATCACCGCCTCCTAAAGGCATAGATTCTGATGAATTATTACTCTGCGTTGTCCAAATTTGATTATAATTATCGAGCACAGGGATTTGCGCTTTGAGGCAAAGCGTGGTGAAGAGAAGTATGTATTTTATGTATTTCAATTTTATCTGTTTTTTTTTAGTCTTACTTGTCATTCTGAGGAACGAAGAATCACACTAGAAACTTCGCATAGAATGTCTTAAATCTTTGTCGATTTACGAGTGTGATTCTTCGTTCCTCAGAATGACAAACTGCGTGTCAATTCACAATTAACAATTAACAATTAACAATTACCACTCGTCTGTTCTAAACGAAGAAACCGGCAAACCGCCTGCGCTAAACAATTCCGCTTTCGCGAAATCTTTCCATAAATATCGAACTGAAACTGGATTCTTAACTTTATCTGAAGTCAGAACCACTGATTTTCTTCTTACAACCGTTTTTGCGGGATAAAAAACTTTATCTTTTCCTGCTATTTCAAAACCTAAAACTTCTTTATCATAAGAGGTGATTCCGTTGGCAACATCATCAAAAGAAACCGTAACAGAGCCATCTTTTATTTCCATTGATTTGTATTTCGGACTTTCGAATTCAAAACCTTCAATTCCGTACGTTCTTCCCAAAGCTTGAAAAGCCAAACGGTTTCCGCCTTTTTCTTTATCCATTGGATGAATGTTGTTTTCTTCTCCAACATCCATTAAAACAGCCATTCCTGAATTTGGAATTTCCTTTGAAGCCTTAAACTGTGCTTCTCTCAAATAAGCCGAATTGTATTTTTCTAAATAATCTTTTGGATGAAATGAAGCATAATTAAACGGCGCAATCTGAGCGAAATAAAAAGGAAAATCACCTTGATTCCATAACGTTCTCCAACTGCTTACCATTTTCTTCATTAAAGCCGTATATTCAGAAGCTCTTTCGTAATTCGATTCTCCCTGATACCAGATACAACCTTTGATTCCGTAACCAATTACAGGCGAAAGCATTCCGTTAAACAAAGTCGTCGGAACACGATTTGGGTCTTTTGCCAATTCTTCTTTTGTAGTCGGAATTTTAGCGCTCGCAAAATCTTTCAGCATTTCCTGATTCATCCACGCTTCCATGCTCGAACCTCCGTAAGAAACATGAATTAATCCCACAGGAACGTTTAAAACTTCCTGTAAAAGCGAACCAAAATACCAAGCCGTTGCACTAAAATTGGATGTCGATTTTGGAGAAGCTTCTTCCCATTTTCCTTCAAAATCTTGCAATGGTTCTAAAACTGTCGCTCTTGGAATCGTGATTAAACGGATATTTTTATTGGTTGATCTTACAATGATTTCGTTTCCATTTTTAACAGGTTGTCCCTGAAATCCTTTCAATGGCATTTCCATATTGGATTGTCCAGAACAAAGCCAAACTTCTCCCAATAAAACATTTTTAATCGTTACTTTTTCGTTTTCTTCTGAAACTTCAATGGTGTATGGTCCACCAAATGAAACTGTTTTTAATTCTGTTTTCCATTTACCTGAAGCATCTGCTTTTACCTTGTAGGTTTTAGAATCCCACGAAGTTTTAACAACGATGTTGGCATTCTTTTCTGCCCAGCCCCAAATGGGTGCATTCGATTTTTGCTGTAACATCATATTGTCTGTAAACAATGCAGGCAGTTTAATTTTGGCATTGATTTGAAGACTCGCTAAAATCGTTAATAATGCAATAATTGATTTTTTCATTTTTTATTTATTTTTTGCCACAGATTAGAGGATTAAAAAGGATTATTAGTTTTAGTTATGTCAGGCTGAGCGAAGTCGAAGCCCGATTCCAATTGGAACGCCCTTCGACTTCGCTCAGGGTGACAATCCAAATAATCATTTTAATCTGTGGCTAAATTTTTATTTATTTTTCTCTTTCAAAATCATAACCGGCCCAAATAATCCCGCTTTCAACAAAGGCTCTCCTTCCAGACGAAATGGCGCTGTTGTCCATGTCAATCGCTCTTCTTTTGACAATTTTTGATCGCCAATTAATCTATTTGCCCAAGTATTTGTGACTTTAATTTCTATTGAATTTTTTCCTTTTTGTAAAGCTTTTGAAATATCTATTTTGAAAGGTAAAGTCCAAAGCGTTCCGCAATCTTTTCCGTTGATTCTGATTTCGGCAATATTGGCCATTTCGCCTAAATCCAACCAAGTTTTATTGCTATCTTTTCCTTTCCAGATAAACTCTTTTTTGTAAATAACAGTTCCTGAATAATACTTAATCTGATCATTTTCAGAAGTGCTCCAGTCAAAAAGTTTATTGGTTTTCACGACTTCTTTCGGACCTTTAAATTCTGTATCAAATTGTAATTCCCAATTTTCATCTAAAGTCTGAACTTTTTCAAATTCAGAAGATTTTCCTTTTGCTAAAACTTCATTGGTTTCCTCTTTAAAAATCACAAAACCAGATTCGTTTGAATCTAAAGTTATAGAAGCTATAGTTCTTCCGTTTTCTATTTCCCAATTGGCTAAAGCCGAAGTTTGATCTGTCACAGGATTATACCATTGTGGCACTTTTCCTGAAATTCTGAAAGATGCATCAAATACTCTTTTTTCATTCTTTTGATTCGAAAGGAAATATAAATCTTCACTTTCTGATTTGCGATGTGCCCAAGCTAATGTTTCAGAATCAGCTCTATTTAAATTTGGAAAATAAACATCTTGAGTAATTCCGATGGAAGCAAAATCATTTCCTAAATATGGCAATTTGACAACCGTACCTTTTCCAATTTTCCATGTTGATGAATTGGCATTATTCCAGATTTCATCAATTACATTCTGCCATTTCTTTTGATCGGGTTCTGACTGAATTCCCGACAGAAGGTTCGGTTTTTCGTCCACAAAAATGGTTGCTCCATCTTTTAGCAATTGCAGGATTTTTTCGGCGGAAGCCAAAGATAAAATCTTATTTGGTGCCATTTTGTGAATTCCTGGGAAGAATAAAGCTCCATATTCAATTCCGCCTTCAAATGAGATTTTTCCGTTTACCACTTTCGCTCTATTAATTAAAACATCAGCATTAAAAGAATCGTATTGATAACCATTTAGCGGATTAATCCATTGTGATAAATCGGTGATATTTTTAGAATAGGTCACTTCTTTTGGCATTTTTGCCGTTGGCTGACCTTCATTTTCTAAACGGATTTTCTCGCTTTCCAATCTTTCTTTTCCGAAAACATTCGGAATAAAAGGCACCAAACGATCCGGCACAAAAGAACGGGAAGGAAAATCTTCGCCAATAAAAACCGCCAAATCAATTACAGGTTTTCCTTTTTGCAATTGAAACTGTACTCTTTGACAATAGTCAAACCACGCTTTTCCGGGTTTCCACCACGTTTGATCTCTTTGGAAAAAAGTTCCGATATCGTCTAAAGTCATTCCCGGTTTTCTATCCGTCCAAGGATTATGGACAAAAACGTGATAGAATAAACGGTTAATTCCTAAAGCGTAATTGCGGTCGGCAGTTGTTTTTAGATTTCCGGGATGTTCGTCCCAATCCATTCGCAAAGCAGTAAAAGATTCTGCCTGAATAATATCTTTTCCATAAATATGTCCGCCCGAAATGGCATCTACCATATCAAAAGGTTTATCGTGTGTTGGGCTTTTCAACCAAAATTCTCCACCAGGGTAATCGACATATTTATAATGCAACAAAGCATCACTCATCATGGTTGGCGCAACGTTTTCAGAACTTAACTTGACGTTGTATTCTTTGGCAATTTGAGCGACAGTTCTGTAGAAATTATCGGCTACTAAATCGGCAATTGTTTTTCTAACATCGTATAAAACTTTCTCTGAAAAATCGGCATTTTCTATCGGAATTCCCGCCATAACTGGAAGATAATCTACAAGATCGTAGCCACGTCTCTTTTTAAATTCAGCCTGAAAAACCGAAGACCAGTTTTGGCTTCCACATTCCCAGCTATCAAAATGCAGAATTTCTAAAACTTTTGAAGCCAATTCTGGACCAGCCGAACGAACTGCTTCTCCAAACCAATGATCTAACTGAAAACGGATTAATTCCGGATTAAATTTATCTACTTCCAATCCTTTTCCTGCTCCGCCAGTTGCATTTTCATGTCCAGTCGAAGTGTGTCCCATTCGGATAATTTTCCATTTACCTTTTGGCGCTTTCCAATTCAAGTTTCCATCAGCATCAACAAAATTCGAAATATTGATAATTTCTGATTTTTTAAATGCGTCAGAACTTGGAATTTCTTTTTCAGTAGTCTGCGGAGTCAAACGCCAAATTGCTCCAGATTTTCCTTCGTAATTATTAATCAACGATTGATTCGAAAGTATAATTTTACTGACTTTCAGATTCTGTTTCCACTTCGCAAAATCCAAATCTTCTGCTCCAGGTTCTGTTCCTTTTGGATCATAAACGAATCTGAAATATTTTGCTGTAACTGGCGTAATCGTATGCGTATTTGGGAAATCCATGTCTTGCCAGCCGTGGCGTGGTGCAATCAATCTTTCATGGAATCTAAAATTGATTCCATTATCACTCACTTCCACAATCAGACGTTGTGCTTGAAAATCTCTTCCTTTGGTTTCTATTACAATAGATTTGCAGGTAAAAGGCTGTGCAAATTCGTACTGAATCCAACCTGCATCGGCAAACTTGAAGTTTTCGTCCTTTTTAGGATCAACTAAAAAAGAAGCATCGGTATTGTTTGATGTGGTCACTTTTGGCAGTTGCATCTGCGAAGTAATTTGGTATTCTTTTATCGGAATAGCAAAAGTGGCAATGTCTTTATAATAATCTTTATAGTGTTCTGGAACTGGCAATTTTAGCGCAACTTTCTTTCCACCTAAAATTTCAGTTGAAGACCAAACAACTTTCTGCATTGACATTTCTGGTGTAATCCAAGGCCCGCCAGCAACGGCAAATCCGTCTGCTCCGTGAAAAGCCAATTTCAAACCTAAACGATTCGCTTCTTTGAAAGCCCAATGAATCATATCCCAAAATTCAGGCGACAACTGTAAAACTGGCGGATCTATCAATGGCGGATTGGCTGGTCCTTTAATCGTCATTAAATAAGCGCCCGCAATTCCGGCTTGTTTCATGGCTTCTAAATCGGCTGTAATTCCAACTTTAGAATATGCTGATTTCATCCAATACCAATACACCCAAGGTCTTGAGGATTCTAATGTTGGCTGAAAAGTGGTTTCTTTTTTATAGACTTCCTGTGCAGAGACAATGCTTGCTAAAAGGAGCATAAAAAAGAGGTGTTTTTTTTGAAACATTTTTACTGTTTTATTTTCGTTTGTAAACCCGACAGGTTTTTATTCGTTTGTTTTGTCATTTCTCCTTTCGTCGAAATGACAAACTGTATCTTTAACTTCTAATTGATTTTACAAATCTGCAAAATCTACAAAATCTGCGGGAAAAATTTACTCTCGCAGATTTGGCTGATTTAGCAGATTCCTTTTTAATTCTAAATTCTCAATTACTAATATTTAAACTTCTTCAAACTATTTTCCAATTGATTTTTTGAACCGTTAAAAGGCATCAAATAAAAACTATACTCATAATTTCCAGACTTAATCTGATATTGTTCTAATGGCTGTGCAACAATCGTCCAACTATCATTTCCTCCCACTCCCATTTGGATTAAATCGATGTTTACCGTCAAAAATCCTGGATCTTTCAAATCATATGTATGTCCTGATGCACTTAGATTTTCCTGTGTGTACGGCCATGCGCTAATACTTAGAACTTTGGTATCGTTTACTACTAAAAATCCGTTGTTTTTCTGCGGAGTGCTTAGCGCCATCCATCTGACATCGCATCTGTTTCCGTTTTCCTGTGGTTTTGGATAATGTTCGATAAAATCATTTATTGGAAGTGAATATTTACCAACAAATGAACCAAAACTTCTATCGCTGTAATTTTCCAATTCTCCTTTTCCGTACCATGAAATCTGATCGAATTTTCTTTGAACTCCCATCTGCATTCCGATTTTTGGAATGTTTGGTAATTTGTTTGATGCTTTTAAACTGTAATCTACTTTTATTAATCCGTTTGGTAAAATATTATAGATCACTTTTACGCTCGCACTATCTTTTATAACTTCGTAATCGCTTGTTATTTTAACTTCAGAAGCTGATTTATCAATTGAAATGTTAACCAATTTTGGTTTTGCTTTATACCATTGTTTCAATAACTTTTGCGATTTCCATCCACGTTTATCGTTATCTGTAAGCGGTCTTACGAAGTTTGGCAATAGCGGTGCAAAAACCTGCTCTTCTCCATTAAAAATATAAGAACTCAAAGCTCCGTTTGTTTTTCCAATTGTAATATCAAAAGTTTTTCCTTTGATTTTGAAATCTGAATCTGATTCAGAAACGTTTAGGGTTTCTTTTTTAGATTCTGGAGAAACGGCTTCTTTCTTTTTCAATACAAACTGATCTTCCGCGACAGCGTAACCTTTTGAAGCCCATAATTCATCCTTTGAAAGCTGGAATTCTATATTTAAAATATATTCGGCATCAGCTTTCATTTTTGGAAGATAAGAACTGATATCTAAGGTTGTTGATTGTCCTGCTGCTACTTTTAATGGTTTTAAAATCTGAGTTTTGATTACGTTTCCGTTTTCCAACACTTTTAAAACCGGAATATAACCTTCTAATGATTTAACCGACTGACGATTTTTAATTTCTAATTGACTTCCGTTTAAAGTCGAAATAGCTGGCTGATATACCCATTTGTTTTCAAAAATAGATCCTTTTGGTTTTCCGTTAGAATCTACAATTCCTTTTGTATTAAAGTTTCCGTCGTGGTATTTCTCGCCAAAATCTCCTCCGTGCGCAAAATAATTCTGACCAGATCTGGAATCAAATTTTACAATTCCCTGATCTTTAAATTCCCAAATACAACCGCCTATAACTCTTGGAAGCGAACGGAATTCATCCCATAATTCTTTTAAATTTCCGACCGAATTTCCCATCGCATGAGAATATTCTACGAAAATAATCGGACGAGTATCTTTCTTTTGATCGACTAAAAATTTAGGAGTGAAAACGCCTGGATAAAAACGGCTGACCATATCGACATACGAATCATCCTGCGGATTTTCGAATCTATAAGCGTGATCGATTGTTTTTGGATATCCTGGATCAAGCGGATCAATATATCCGTCTAATTTGGCATTTCCCTGTGCTGGTTCATAATGAACTGGACGTGTGATATCGAAATCGTGAACCCAGCCCGACATTGCAGCATGATTTGGTCCTTTTCCGCCTTCGTTACCCAAACTCCACATGACAACCGATGGATGGTTTTTGTCTCTTTCAACCATTCGAATCATTCGTTCCATATAAGCATTTGTCCAAAGCGGATCGTTGCTTAGTTTCCCTCCGATTCCGTGTGTTTCCTGATTGGCTTCATCCATTACCATGATACCGTATTGATCGCATAATTCGTAGAAATAAGGATCATTTGGATAATGACTTGTACGTATAAAGTTGAAATTAAACTTTTTAATCGTGGTAATATCTTGTTTGATATCTTCTCTCGTAACCGCTTTTCCTCTTGTTGGATGATGATCATGACGATTTACGCCATAAACGTAAGTTTCTTTTCCGTTGATGAGCATTTTTCCGTTTTCTTTTGAGAATTCAATCGAACGGAAACCAACTTTACAGCTTTTGGCTTCTGTAACATTGCCGTTTTTATCTTTTATAGAAATGACCATCGTGTATAAATTCGGCTCCTCTGAACTCCATTTTTTTGGATTTTTGATGGTTTCTTGGAAGAATCCGAAACGAACATTATCCAAACGAGGGTAACTTTCATTAATCAAATCAATCACAGGTCTTTGAAGCGGTTCTTTAAACATTGCCGTATTATTGGCATCGTACAATTGAACATTCATTGTATAATCTTTTATTTTTTCACCTGTAAGATTTTCTACTTTTGGACGCAGTTTAAAAATCGCATCTGTGTATTGTTTGTCTAATTTGGTCTGAACAAAGAAATCCTGAATACGCAGTTTCGGCTCGGCCATAATGAAAACTTCACGCTGGATTCCGCTCATACGCCAGTGATCCTGATCTTCTAAATAAGAACCATCTGTCCAACGAATTACACGAACAGAAACTACATTTTCTCCTGCTTTTAAATAAGGCGAAATATCAAATTCTGATGGTAAAAAACTATCTTCTCCGTAGCCTAAAAACTCTCCGTTTAACCAAACTTCAAAACCTGAACTTACGGCTCCGAAATGCAAAGTCACGGTCATATCTTTCCAGTTTTCTGGAACGGTAAAACTGCGTTGGTACGAACCGACTCCGTTATAATCTTTAGGTATATAAGGCGGATTTATGGGTCTAAACGGATAAACGGCACTTTTGTAAATTGGATTATCGTATCCTTTCATTTCCCAATTTGAAGGCACCTCGATTTTATCCCAGCCTGAAACTGTATTTTTATAGAAATCTTTTGAAGCTTCTTTTAAATTTACTGCATATTTAAAATCCCAATCGCCATTCAGCATTTGGATTCGGCTTTTGGTTCTGTCGCCTTTTAAAGCATCTTCAACACTTGAGTATGAATAAGCCGTCGCTCTGGATGGCTGTCTGTTAATACTTGTAATTGTTGGATCTTCCCACGGGGCGAATTCGTATTTTTTGTGCAATTCTGGAACTCCTGCTGGTTCTCCTGTTACGGATTGGCCACTCCCTAAAACGGGAAGTATTAAGATAAAAGTATTAAGTATTAAGACAGATGTACGCAGACAATCTGAATTTAAAAATGGTTTCAAAAACCCTTCCTTAAAAAAACGTTCGACAAAATGGATTATATTTTTTTTACTTAATTTCAAAACTTACAATTTAATCTTAATACTTAATTCTCTCTACTTAATTCTTCTTTACCTTTTTCTCCGGCGGTGCCACAAAATTCAATTTACTTTTTCCTAAATCTTTAGACGTTGCAATGGCAATTCCTCTTTGTTCTGCTTTATTAACGGCACAGTAAAAATGATAGACAACGCCATCATGTTTTACCACAAATGATTTATGAGCAAACATATCATCGTAAGATTCAGATGATTTAACTAAATCGTCGCCTTTCCAGTCCGTCCAGTTTACTAAATCGTTCGAAACGGCAAAACGGTTAAATGCACCTTGATTCCATCCCGTCCAAAAAGCTCCAAAATAGAACATTACCCAAGTATCATTAATACGTTGAATATAGGCATCGCCCGAGATTCCTTTATGGTGATTGATTAATGGTTTTTCGCCATAACGTTTCCATGTTTTCATGTCGTTTGATACTGCCATAGCAATGCGCTCAGCACCTTTAGCAGGATTTATACTGTCGCCACGGGCATTGTAATACATGATAAAATTGTGTCCCGTCACTTTATCTTTATCACGAATCACACTGTTTTTGTACATCGTACTATTGTCCCACCATTTGGTATCTTTGTCTTTTGGAGTCAAAACTGGATTTTCTAATCTTTGAAACTCATGTGGTTTTGTCGGCGCTTCTTTGGTATATGCCATCCCGATTGATAAAACGCCCGCTTCATAACCTTTACTGTCTCCTCCAAAATAACTCATCCAGTATTTGTCATCGTATTTCTCCCATTCGTAGCTTCCGCCCCAAGTTGGATCTTGTAACGAAATATATCCTGCTTTTTGGTTGACATCCCAGTGTTTTTCGTTTTCTGAAAATGACATTACTTTTCCTAGATATTTCCAGTCCAGAAGATTGTCGCTTTCTGCCAACCAAGTTTCGTAACCTCGTCCGTCGTAAATTAAATAGGTCATATACCATTTTCCGTCTTTTCTAAATACACTCGGACAATCCATTTTGTATGAGTTGTCAGTAGGAACCATCACCAAACCGTATTTATAAGGCGTTTTGATTTCTTCGTAAATCTCCTGCATTACGCTGTCGGTAATTTCTCTTTTTTTGTATTTAGTTGCACAGCTGGTTATAGCAAGTGCTGAAATGGTTAGAATTAGGTATTTAATTTTCATTTTTATGTTTTTTTTGCCAAGAAGGCGCTAAGTTTTTTTTGTTTCACGCAGATTTTACAGATTTTAGCTGATTAACGCAGATAAAAATCAATTAATAATCTGCTAAAATCTGCCAAATCTGCGGGAAACTTTAATTTATTTTTTCAATTCTTTTAATTTAGAATCCATTACGTCTTTATTCAGTTTTACTTTTACCATTCCTGTTGGATGAAATCTTCTTTTCAAATCGATTGCATTATAGACTATTGTGTAAACGTCGTTTCCTTCTGGGATTAAACACAAAGGCGTTCTCATAATATCCCACCATTTATCAACTTTAGTTTCTATTGGTAAATAATGTGCTTCTGCCCAATTAACACCATCTGCTGATAATGAATACGCAATCATATTCGGTAAATGATGCCCCCAGCCATCTGGACCTCCGTCGAAAATAGCGATATACATTCCGTTTGGTAATTGACTCACGATTGGATTTTCTACAAACTGCGGATGCATAGTTTTAATTGGTTCCAAACCTTTGTTCATTCTTAACCAAGGCCCTTCTAAACTTTTAGATTCGGCTAAAGCTACAAACCAGCCTTTTCCTGATTTCTTTGGATAATCAGCCCATGAATTGAAAGGATACGCACCGCTGTAAAAGCCGAAGTATTTATCTCCAACTTGGTATGGAAAAAATGAAGCAACACCCTGACGTCCTTCCCAAGGCTGAGAATCTAGTCCTGGTTCCATAATAATTCCCATATCTTTATACGGTCCGCCAATTCCGTTGATTCCGTCTACAGTTGATTCGCAACGCCAGATTCTTCCAAATGAATGATTTGGTTCAATTTCTTTACTAACAGTATATGCCAAATAATAGCCATACCATTTGTTTGCTTTTTCATTAAAAATTGGCATATAAGACCAAATAGCTGCACGACGATCATTCATCGGATTATCATCTTCTGTAATGGCATAAGTTCCGCTTGCTTGATAAATGGTTGATTCTCTTTTCCAGTGAATGGCATCTTTACTTGTCCAATGTCCAATTTTAGTTTTTACACGATCATAATAATAATCAACACCTTTTTCTCCTGCTCTTTCTGTTGGAAACATATGATACGTATCGCCGACTTTCACCACACGTCCGCCTTCAAAACCTCCCTGAATTCCTTCTGTTCCCGACATTCCTTCATCAATAACCGGTTTATTTTCTCCGCCGATAATTTCGAAAAGCGGTTTTTCATCTGAAAATCCTTCAACAATAAAAGTTGGATTCCAAAGTTTTCCGTCTGGAAAATTGGCGTTTCTTTGTTCTAGTTTTTCAGAAGCTTTTACAACTCCTAAAAAGGCAAATAATCCTTTTCCAAAATTTAATGTTTGTGTTCCTTTGGAGAAAGAAACCGCATAAACATTTACTGGAGGTAAACCTGTTATAGTAACCCCACTTTCTAAAATTAATTTGGCATTTTGAAGTTTATCAGCTTGAAGATATTCTGAATTTTTATCTTGAAAAACACCAACTAAAACAGTTACTGGTTCTTTAAATTTTAATTGTAATGGAGCGTTAGTTCCGTTTTTATATTTTTCTAAAGGAAGTTCAATCCCAGTCAAACCTTGCAATTCTGGAGCTAAACGAACGATATTGTGTTTGCTTCCTGAAAATACATGAGCGTATTGAGTAGTTTTGAAAGTTTTGTAATTAGATTTTACAATTTCAAATGATGCTGGTTTCCATGCTGTGTTTTGCGCTGAGACTTGAATGCAGACAATGAACAGCATTAGAAAAGCTGTTTTTAATTTGAAATTGTATTTTTTATTTTTTGAAAACATTGGTTTTTATTTTTTATTGAGCTTTTTTGTCATTCCGACGGAGGAGGAATCACACTAGGAATTCCGCAACTATAATCGACAATCTTTGTGGAGCTACTTCCGAAGATTTCTCCTTCGTCGAAATGACAAAACTGACGTGACAATCTTTGTGGTTACGAGTGTGATTCCTCCTTTCAGTCGGAATGACAAACTGGACGTTATAAACTATACACTAATTACTAATTACTAGGAACTAATTACTAGGAACTAATTACTAGGAACTAATTACTAAGAACTTACAAAGCCTTATAACTCACTTTATACTCCACATTCGGTTTTACAATCAATTGATATTTATTTTTTGCTAATTCTGTAATTGTTCCAGAGTTTGTTTTAGGTTTGCTGGCACTTTCAAAAATCAATTTTCCTTCTCCTTCGCCTGCTTTTACTTTGATTTCTTTGGTACTGCAATACACGGCAACTTCTCCGTTTAGTGTTGGCACTTTTCCTTCCATCCATTTTAAACCGCCTAAGTTTGGTTTGATTTCGTATTGAGAATAACCTGGAGCAGTTGGTTTTACACCCAAATAATATTTTCCTAATAAATAAATCGGACTTGCGCCCCAAGCATGGCAAAGACTTTTCCCGTAAGGACGACCGTACATTGTTAAATGTTCCGTTCCCTTTTTGTTTGGATTGTATTCTTCCCAGAAAGAGGTTGCGCCTTCATTCAGCATTCCGCCCCAATAATCTTTCATTTCTTTTAAAACATAATCCTGTTCGCCCATCGCACACAACGCTTCCAACTCGTAAAAACGCATGTATGGTGTTGTGATTTGGAGAACTTCTTTATTGAGCAACACTTTGTTTTTTACGCTTTGTTTTTGTTCTTCATTAAAATAATTGAAGAAAATACCGAACATATTAGCGTATCTGGTTACAATATTCTGCATTTTACCGTCGATACGCTGGTGTTTCATGACGTTTTCTTTTTTATCCCAAAACACATCAAATAATTTGGTTTTTAAATCATTCCCTAGTTTTTGATATTGTTTTTGGTCTTCACTTTTACCAGCGATTTCAGCGCTTACTGCCATGGCTTCCAAACTTCTTGCCAAAAGCATCTGTTCAAAACTAACCTCTCCTGTTTTTGGTAATCCGTCTGCCCAATCGATAAAAACCCAATCGCCTTCTAATGGTTCGAGGAATCCGTTTTTGTTTCTTCTTTCTAAACAGAAATCCATCAGTGATTTCATTCTTGGATAAAAAGTTTTGATGAATTTCGTATCGCCTGTGTGCAAATAGTAATCGTAAACACCTACAAACCAATACAACGAGTAATCCATTATGATATTTACGTGAGCGGTTACGGGATCTTTTCCACGAAGAGCTAACAGCGTTCGTTCTACAGAAGCCGAATCAAAGAATAAATAATAATTCATTAAATAACTTTGATAAGCGTCGCCAGACCAAACCCAGCGGTCGCGTTTGATTCCGTCAATAAAAAATTCACGAGATGTTAAATGCATCGTATATGCCGACACGTCCCAAATTTTATTCAATTGTTCGTCCGAAGATTTAAATGCACCACGATAATCTAATGGCAAATATTCATAAAGCATCGAAATAGAATCATATTTTACACCTGCATCTGCTTGCACCTGAACATAACGGAATGCTTTCGATCCATCATGTGTGTAAGTTTCAGATTGTTTTCCATCAAAAGATAAATGATCTAAGGTTTCGCATTTAGCAGAATCCAACGCTTCTTCACGAGATTCACCGTAATAAAGTGCTAGTTTGCCTTTCCCTTTTAAACCGTGAATTTTAATATATCCAAAAGTTTCTTTGCCAAAATCTACTAACTGACCCACTCCAATTTTCTCTGTTTTCTTTGCACTTAAAGGTTTGGTTGTTAATTTAAATCCCGAAGGTTTATTTTCTGGCGAATTAAAATTCCAAGAACCAACAGGAACCCATGGCGTACCAGATTGTTGTGCTTTTCCAGTTTCATCGATCCAAAGTTTATCTTCGTTGGTTACTTTCCACGAAGCATCAGATTTAACGTATTGACCTGAAATATAAATAGCAGGCAATACTTCCTGATTGTAAACTTTAAAGGAAATTTTGTGTTTTCCAGCAGGAACTATGATTGATTTTGGCTGTCCGTAAATTTGAACACCATCTAAAAGTAATTGAAAAGGTCCTTCTGAGAAGATTTTCACTTCGTCTGGTTGTGGAATATCTACTTCTGTTTGAAAAGTGACCAAAGCATAAGGACTATAATATTGCCAAAGTGGCGGAAATACTGCTTCGCGTTCTGTGCGTCTTACCTGCATTTTATTGCTTAACCAAACTTCAAAATCACCTGGATACCAGATCCATGTCGCTTCTTTTGGTTTTTCCTGTGCTGATGATAAAGAACAAGAAAAAAGGGCAACAAAAAGAATTAAAGTCGTAAAAATGGAAAAGCGGTTTAGCATAGTTAGTGTATTTTGGGACTAAAGATAAGTGTTATCTTTACATTTCACAACCTGCACTATCCTGCTATTTCATAAAAAACAGTACTTTTTGATAATTTTTTAAGGGAAAAATTACGGCTTATCACTTTTTTAGTACTAAAAAAAATGATGTTAGAATTTTATGGGACGATGATGAGACGGATTCGCTATCGCAAAGACGGGGATGAAAAACGGATTTTAATTATTTACCCTTTTTTGTCATTTCGACGGAGGAGAAATCTTCGCAAGTAACTCCGTAACTAAAGTCCAATCTTTGTAGAGCTTCTCACGAAGATTTCTCCTCCGTCGAAATGACAATGATTGTGGTTATTTTTGTGTAAATTATAATCTAAGCAATCATTCTCTCAGATTCATTTTCATCTTCTAAAATATAATTAGAAGGCGTTTTGCCCAAATGTTTTTTAAACATGTAAATGAAAGCGCTTGTAGTTTCGTAACCTAAATTAAAGGCAATTTCTTTGATCGATTGTTTTTCGCCCAAACGTTTTATGGCTTCTAATAATTTTAAACGTGTACGCCAGTCGCTGAAATTCATTCCTAATTCTTTAATAAACAAGCGAGACAAAGTTCTCGTACTCATAAAAGAAATTTCGGCGTAATATTCGATCGTGTTTTTGCTGGCAATATCTTCCATTAAAAGCTCTACAACTTTTTGAAGTCTTTCGTGATTGGTTGTTGGCAAGAAAGTCGCACTTGGTTCGATTAAAGCCAATTCATCCAAGAAAACAGAAATGATTCTTTTTTGTGGTGGAGTCAGATTTCCTTCGATTCCAAAAGAAATGATTTTAAAAACCAACTGCTTTAAAAACATCGGAATATCAAACGAAAAACTATTTGTTGGCAATCCTTCCATTGCCGATGGATCGATAAAAACGCTGTAATAATTAACGTCTTTCTGAAAAGTAACCTGATGTTCTACTCCGCCTGGAAGCCACAAACCCTGTAAAGGATTCACAACCCAAATATGATTGCCCACTACAACGTTCATCACGCCACGAGTTGCATAGATCAACTGGCCTCTTGGATGCGAATGAGAAATACACATTTCGTTGGTTACCATTTCGGTATAGCCAATAACAGGAATCGATGGATCAAGTCTGTATCCATGTTCCTGCGCCATCCGATATGTCCGAATCTGGTTATTCATTGTCCAAATATAGCAATTCTGACATTACTATTCTTTTAATCTTTGCAAAAAATAATACAGCTGTTGTTTTTAAACTTAATTTAAAAATCAAAAAATACCACATGGACACTATTAAAGCAAATCCTGACATAGTTAAAAAAACCACTTATTCGATCTTATTCATCATCAGTTTTTCCCATTTAATTAATGATCTTTTACAGGCTGTTGTTCCTTCAATTTATCCGCTTTTAAAAGAAAATTTCAGTTTAAGTTTTACTCAAATTGGTATTATTACTTTGACTTACCAAATGGTTGCCTCTATTTTACAGCCGTTTGTGGGAATGTATACCGATAAAAACTCAAAACCATATTCACTGATTGTGGGAATGTGTTTCACAATGATTGGACTTTTCTTTGTTTCTATCGCTTCGAGTTTTATCAATTTATTATTATCAGTAAGTTTAATCGGAATTGGTTCTTCGATTTTCCATCCTGAATCTTCACGTGTGGCGCATTTGGCTTCGGGCGGAAAAAGAGGTTTGGCACAGTCTATTTTTCAATTGGGAGGAAACGCTGGAAGTGCTATCGGACCTTTATTGGCAGCCTTTATTGTTATTCCGCACGGACAATCTTATATCGCTTGGTTTTGTATTATTGCGTTAGTTGGTGTTTTTGCATTGTATAAAATTGCAATTTGGTATACTGCACATCTATCTGAAAGAAATGCGAATAAAGCTTCTCATCAAATCGAAACGCATCATTTGTCTAAAAACAGAGTAATTGCTTCATTGATTATCTTATTGATTCTGATTTTCTCTAAGTATTTCTACATGAGTAGTATTACGAGTTACTATACTTTCTTCTTGATAGATAAATTTCACATCACAATTCAGCAGTCACAAGTCTATTTATTTTTATTCTCGGGTGCTGTTGCTGCTGGAACTTTAATTGGTGGACCAATTGGAGATCGATATGGTAGAAAATATGTAATCTGGGTTTCTATTTTAGGAGTTGCTCCGTTTACTTTAATGTTACCTTACGTTTCTTTATTTTGGGTTGGAACTTTATCTGTAATCATCGGATTGATTCTTTCTTCGGCATTCTCAGCGATTCTCGTTTATGCTACTGAATTATTGCCTGGAAAAGTCGGACTTGTGGCTGGCCTTTTCTTCGGATTTGCTTTCGGAATGGGCGGTTTAGGTTCTGCTATTTTAGGAAAAATTGCTGATGCTACTAGTATTGAATATGTATTTAAGATTTGTGCATTTCTGCCTTTGATTGGGGTAATTACTGGGTTCTTGCCTAATTTGGAGAAGAAAATTAAAAACTAAAATATTTTACATATTAAAAACAAAAAAAGCTCTAAAATATTTTAGAGCTTTTTTGTTTTACAATAACTTCTTATTTGAACTGTACTTTTCTTTTTCTTGAGAAGTCATTTCTTTAGAAAAAACTTCATCATTATATTTTACAGTGTACTTCTTATCGCTACGTAAATTTTGATATCCTTCTGCTGTATAAAAAATTGGCATCACAGATTTTTCAAGTATTCTAACCTTTTTACCATCTATTCCCTCCACTTCTTCATCAGAAAAATAATAGACATTGAATTTAAAAATATGATTCTTATCATTATCAACCACATTATCCATTACACCAATTACAGAACCTGGGTAGATTTGATCATTAAGCTTTACAGAAAGTGATTTTTCATCAACACCAATATAAGATGCATTAGTACCGTCTGCATGATCTACTATAATTTCTGTTCTAAAGATCGTATTTCCTTTATCTGCAACTGTAAATTTTCTTATTTCCGTCACGATACCTTTTCTCATTGCACATATAGTATCTTTCGTTTTAGAATATACGGCATAGTTCTTCCATATTTCAGGTTTTACATTAAACCTAAAAGACTCATATATTGAGACTTCTTTATTTTCTTTAAATGGAAGAAAGTACACAATAGAATTATCTAATTGCGGGTTTATAGAACCTTTTTTATAACTATATGTATAGGAACAATAGATTGGTTTTTCTTTATCAATAGGATCTAATTTAAAAAACGTTCCCGAATCTTGAGTTAAATTCAAATTATAAGTTTTTCTAAATGAAGAAAGATCTTGAACATTTGCAGCACTTTCTAAATCAAACTCTACAAAATAATTCCCTAATACTGATTTAGTATAATTGTACTCTACACTATTGTCTCCTTTTTTTACACTAGTAATAAAAATCTTCTGATTCTGTGAAGAAATTTTATGAATAGAAATAAGAGATAAAATTAAAACCGCTACTATACTCTTTGACATAATTACATTTTTATCATTAAACATTGTTTAAAAAGCGATGCAAATGTAATACAAAAACTACAAAATATTTAAATTAAAGTAATCTTTTTACTATTTATTTTTAATTCTTTTTTTAATTGAAATTAGAAATCGACTATTTTTAAAATCCTTTGAATCCACTAATTCCCATTAAAAACCAAATACAAAACCAAAATCGTCAACCCTAACAACCCAAACAAAAACTTAACCTTTTTACTAGTTTTAGGAATATCCCTTTCATCTGAAACATTAACTTCAGGATTTTTATCGGTTAAAGAAATAATAACTGCTGTAATTAAAAGCACAGCAAAAATGTAAAAGGAAATCAATAAAAAGTGAGGCCAAGCTGGATATTTATCCGCAGGAAAAATCCATAGATACAAAACCCCAACAAACAAACTAAAAGCAGAACCCCAAGAAAGAGTTGCATTTACGGCTTTTTTCGTAGTACGTTTCCAGAAAACACTCAAAAGGAAAACAACAGATAACGAAGGCGCCAGGAAACCTAAAACCGCCTGAAAAATATTGAATAGATTCTGCCCTTTTATATTGTCAATTGCAACGGCAATCAGAATTGCAAATACACATCCGGCAGCAATTGTTAATCGGCCAATTTTAATCTGATCCTGAATCGTCGCCGTCGGGTTGATTTTCTTTACATAAATATCATTCGTAAAAACAGTGCTCAAAGCATTTAAAGAAGAACCAATTGTTCCCACCAAAACGGCAATCATCACACAGATTACCAAGCCGTTCATTCCGCTTGGGAAAAGATTCGTAACCATGGTCATATAAGCTAAATCAGAATTGCTTCCTAATTCTGGATATAACGCATAACACAAAATTCCGGGAAGAATAAACAACGGCAATGCCATTACTTTTAACCATCCAATAAAGTTTACGCCCAATTGTCCCTGCTCCAAATTTTTAGCTCCTAAAACACTCTGGACCATCGATTGATCGGTACAGAAAAAAGCAACTGCAGCTACAGGATATCCCAATAAAATAGCTGGCCACGGATAATGCGCATCATCTGAAGGACGGATTAAATTCCAGAAGTTAGAAGGAGTTTTAGCAATTAAAACATCGATTCCACCTAGCTTTTGTAAACCTAAAAAGGAAAGTGTCAATGAAACTACAATCAGCAAAATCATCTGAAAAACATTCACTTTGGCAATCGCTTTTAATCCTCCTGCAAACGTAAAAATTCCAGAGAAAATCACTAAAACGGTAACGCTCTGCCACATCGGGATTCCCAAAATCTGACGTACTAAAACGCCTCCGCTAAATAATCCTAAAGACAGCCAGCTTACTAATATTTTTACCAAAGCATACCAAGCCAAAATATTCTGCGTACTATCGCCGTAGCGTTTTCCCATATATTCGGGCATCGTGCTTACTTTACTTGCAATATATCTTGGCGCAAAAACCATCGCTAAAAGCAGTAAAAAAACAAAAGCGTACCATTCGAAATTTCCTGCTACAATTCCCGTTGCGTAACCAATACTCGCAAAAGCCAATAATGACGAAGGCCCAACATTGGTTCCCCACATATTAAACCCGATGCTGTACCAGTTTAGTGAATTTCCGGCCAGAAAAAGCGTTTCGTTTTTCTTTCTCTGCTTCATACTTACCACATATCCAATGACTAATAAAGCCACTAAATAACCCGCAACAATTACAAAATCGAGCGTGGTTAATTTATCGTAGATACTGTTCATAGTCCGTATTCGTTAAGAATATCGGCGATTTTAACCGGCATTCCAGTTTGCAAAGATTTATCCATTGCTTGTAACAAAGCCACAGTTCCAATTCCTTCTTCCATGTTTGGATAAGCTTCAAAACCTTGCTCGATACTGTCTGTAAAATATTCTAAATAATTCTGATATTCCCCGCCGTGATGACTTTGTCCTTCAAAACGAAAATAATATTTTATCGTGCTGTCGCCCCAAGTAATTACTTTTTCTTCGCCAGTTTTATCAGTAACGGCATAACGTAATTCGTGATAATCGGCTTGACTTGCCCCTTCTGTTGCTCTTAAAATTGTACTCATGCCACTGTCACGTTGCGCTGGTTGAGTCGGCGAAGTATATACACCGCTGACACGTGCAATTCTTCCGTCAGTTGCTTTAAAGATAAAATGCATCGTATCTTCATTTTTCAAACCTGCATTTTGTCCGTTACTGCTGATCATTCCGTAACCCATCACTTCCTGAATATTCGGTAAATACCATCTGATGAAATCTACAGGATGACTCAGACCTCCGTACAGCCATTTAAACGATTGCAAAAGCGACCATTCTTTCTTCAAAAACCATCTGTGATCAGCATGGTATTGGGCTTCAATAGTAATTAAATCTCCAATTAAACCCGCTTCATAATCGGCTCTTTGCCTTTTGGCTGGTTCGAAGAAACGGGAACTTTGCCCAATAAAAACTTTCTTTCCTGTTGATTTGCTTAATTCTAGTAATTCTTTTGCATCAGAAAGATCATCGATAAAGGGTTTTGTACAAACGACATGTTTTCCACTTAATAAAGCTTGTTTTACATGCTGTGCATGAAGATGATCTGGCGTATAAATCGCTATAATATCAATTGAAGAATCATTCAATAAATCGTCATAATTAGTAGTGTACGAATGAAAATCGAATTCTTTTGCTCGCTGTTTACACAATTCTTCGTTTCGGTCGCATATCTTAACGAGTTCTAGTTTTGAACTTTCTATAGCAGCAGACATTGTGCTTCGTCCTTCTCCAAGTCCTAGAATGGCTATTTTTAACATTGGTTGTGGTTATTTTAGATTGTTGATTTTAGATTTTAGATTATTTCCGAAATCTTCTTTTAGATTAGTTTTATTTTTCACGCAGATTAAGCAGATTGAGCAGATTTTCTTTTTTCTTGGATCTTTCTTCTATTTTTTCTCCTCTACACTTACTTTATTCAAGAAAATCCACGTTTCGTCTGGTTTTGCACCTTCAATTCCCGATTGGTATTTTTTCATTAAGGCGTTCCATTGATCTACTTTAGGATTATTTTCAGTTGTCTTTGGATTTAGTTTATCCAGATTTTCTCCTTTCGGAATACTGATTACCAAAATTAATTGTCTGTCTTTTTTGAAAACCTGCAATTGCTGAAAATCGGCATTACAGAAACCTTTTGCTACTTCTGGCCATTTTTCGAATTGCGTTTTGTGGTACTCAACATATTCTTTTTGTCGTTTTTCATCAACAGGAAGATTCGCTGTTAACACAATATTTTCCCAATCTGATGCTGGTTTTGAATCTTTACATCTTTCGAAGTTTTGGAAATCGTAAACTAGATCTTCATAGATTTTAATTTCTAAAGAAGGGAAAGCGCCCGCCAGTTTTCGTTTTGTTCTTTCGGGTTGATTCATTTTTCCGTAAATCACCAAATGATTTTTCCATTGATACAATTCCTGACCTACAATTCTAAACCCAACCAAAGTCGATTTGATTTTTTCGATATCAAAATCAGAACCTATCAATTCGATCGCATACGGTTTTGGCATTTCCTGCAAGCCCCATTTTTCATCAATTACAACTTCCTTTTCTAAATCTTTGTAAGGCGCTCTGATTCCCGCTGCATCTTTTATTTTAGTACTTACATACGGATCGTTGTGTTCCCAAATATTTCCTTTTGGACCGTTATGGTTTTTAAGAATTTTCTTTTCGGCGATCCAATTGTTTTTAATCGTAAAACCTTCACTTCCTTCATCGGTATACAGATACAGCCATAAAAACGGATCGTGCGCATACGGACTGTTGTACACTTTGTCTATATAATTTTCTTCGATTCGGCTGTTTGGCTGAGCCGAAAGCGTATAAATTCCAGCCACATCATGTAAATGTTTGGCATAATGATGAATTTTATTTCCCAGAATTTTATTGTTCTGCATCACGTTTGGCGTGTGTGTCCAACCCCATCCCATCGCCATTCCAGAATACGATACATCCGAAATTTCGTTGTGTTCAATCGTAATATTTCGAACAAAACCTGCACTGATTCCTAAAGTTCCCCAATCTTCATTGGTTACATTGGTGATTAAATTATCCGAAATAACTTCATCCGAACACATTTCTCTTTCATCTTTTATGATTAAAGGCAAATGCGCTTCGAAAGCTTCTTCGGAGAAAATTCCAACATTGATGGCACTTCCGCCAATATCTTTAAATAAATTTCCTTTTACTGTATTGTGATTCGTTCCTTTATTTAAATCTAAACCAGTCGAAGACAAATGCTCAAAACGGCAAGACTCAAACTGAATATTATTAGCATAATTTACTTCAACCGCTGCACGAGGTCTTCCCACCCAAGCCTGATTTTCTAAACTGGCTTGATTTGGAGTTCCTGGAACTTTCAATTTATAAGCGTCTAACAAATACAAACCAGATTGCAACGGCACATGACCTTGCTGCGAAGGACGAAGCCAATTACTGTGCTGAAACGAAATTCCTTTAAATTGAAAATGATGAACAGGCGAATCAATCGTTCCTTTTACTTCAACCAGATTTTCTAAAACAGGCGCAGTTACAATTGCCGAATTAATTTCTTCTCCAGCTCTCGGAATATAATAGATTTTAGCATTTTTCTTGTCCAAATACCATTCTCCAGGCTCGTTTAAAAGCGAAAAAGCATTGTTTAAGAAATAAGCTGAATTTCCGTTGTTTTTAGAAATCCACGGCGCTGGCCACGGATGCTCGCTTTGAATACGGCTTTCTGGTTCTTCAAACGAAAGTTTGGCACTGTCTTTTTGAACTTCGATATTTTTGATTCGAAGGTTAGCGTTCGACCACCATTGCACAATAAACATTTCCATTCCCGGTTCAAACTTCACCGATTTATCTTTAAACGGAATCCAACAGGTTTGTTCCTGATGATTCCACGATAAAATGCGTTCCATTGTAGTTCCCGCAGTATTTTTGGCTCTTACGGCTTTTTTGCCATTTACCCATAATTGCCTGTAATCAATTAGGTTTCCTGCTTTTTTAGGCGCATCAGCTACCCAAACAGTACCTTTTTTTAGTCCGTTGATAACCGTTGTCGATTTTGTCCAGTTTTTAATTTCAATTCCACCGCTTATAATGGGTCTTGCATTTACATCAGCTTCGATTTTAGTCGGACTGTCTGCTGTTCCTGAATCTTCTGGTCGTACAAATAATGGTTCGTTTAAATAATACGTTCCGTTCATTACTATGATTCGGATTCCGTCTTTTACAGATGGATCTTTTAAACGACGAAGTTCTCTAGATTTTCGCATTGCCATATGAACTGTTGCCAGCGGACTTGATTTTGTTCCGAGGTTCGAATCTTTTCCTGATGGTGAAACCCAGATTTCAGCTCCACTTGCCGAAATTGTGAATACCATTAAAAAAACAATCAGTAATTTGTTGAAAGGAATTAAACGCATTATTTATAGTATTGATTTTTTTCTTAAGCTAAAATTACGAGGCATTTATTTAAAGCGCTATAATTTTTACAAATAATTGTATTTTTAACACTTTTACCAAATAAAAGGGACAATTTAGAAGAATATAAAATTACATGTATCCTGTACCCTCCTGCAATATTGTCTTTAAGACCAAACGCTTAAAAAATTGGTTTTCTATTATTTTCTGATTTGGCAAACAAAAAAAGTTAAATTCACAAAAAATCTGTGATAAAGTCTATAAAACTATCATTTCATATTATTTTTTTAATAGATTTGTGTAATCGATTACATTAAATATTTCAAATTAAAAATGAATAATTTTATTCATTGAATAAAAATTTACAGCATAAAAAATTGAATTACCAGTAAATCGAAAAAAAAGTTCATACGACACTAAAATCACTAAGATGCTATATTTCTCACTTGAATCTTAGCATCTTAGCCACTTAGAACCTCAGAACCTTAAAATACTAACTATAATATAATACGAATGAAAACTAACCGAATTAATCTTTTATGTATTGTCTTAGCCTCTTTTGCTTTGAGTTTCAATACAGTTTCTGCACAAAAATCTGCTGATACTTATAAAAATATTGAGTTTAAAATGGCTGAAGTCCAAGAACCTGTAATTCCGAATTACAGTGTAAATTTAAAAGACTTTGGAGCAGTAAATGGCGGTTATGTTTTAAATACAAAAGCTTTTGCTGATGCTATAGATGCACTTTCTAAAAAAGGCGGTGGAAAATTAATTATTCCTCCTGGGATTTGGCTGACGGGACCAATTATCTTAAAAAGCAATATCGAACTTCATGCTCAAACTGGCGCTTTAATTAAATTTTCGACAGACAAAACTTTATATCCAATTATCGAAACCAGTTTTGAAGGTATAAATACTTGGCGATGCATCTCTCCTATTTATGGTAAAAACTTAGAAAACATTGCTTTTACTGGAAATGGCGTTTGGGATGGTTCTGGTGAAGCTTGGAGACAAGTTAAAAAGAGCAAACTAACAGACGAACAATGGAAGAAATTTGTTGCTTCTGGCGGAGTTTTAAATGAAAAGAAAGATAGCTGGTACCCTTCTGAACAATATTTAAAAGGTGCTAAAGGTGCTGATCAAAATATTCGCCATGATTTGAAAACTAAAGAAGATTTTGAAGCTATTCACGATTTTTTACGTCCCGTTTTAGTTAGTATTCAAAACAGCAAAAGAGTCATGTTTGACGGACCTGTCTTCCAAAATTCTCCTGCGTGGAATATTCACCCTTTATTAATTGAAGATTTAATCGTTAGAAATATAACCGTTAGAAATCCGTGGTTTTCTCAAAACGGTGACGGTCTTGATGTGGAATCTTGCAAAAATGTAGTAATTGAAAATTCTAGTTTTGATGTGGGAGATGATGCCATCTGCATTAAATCTGGAAAAGATAAAGACGGACGTGACAGAGGTGTTCCTTGCGAGAATATCATTGTAAAAAATAATATCGTATATCACGGTCATGGTGGTGTTACGGTTGGAAGTGAAATGTCAGGCGGTGTAAAAAATCTTCATGTTTCTAACTGTACTTTTATGGGAACTGATGTCGGTCTTCGTTTTAAAAGCACTCGCGGACGTGGCGGTGTTGTAGAAAATATTTATATCTCAGACGTTTTTATGACTGATATTCCCTCTCAGGCGATTTCGTTCGATTTGTATTACGGAGGAAAATCGATCGCTGAAACTTTAGCTGAAGGCGGAAATACGGTAAGCACAAAAGCAATTCCGGTAAACGAAGAAACACCTCAGTTTAAAAATATCGTAATCAAAAATATTACAATCAAAGGCGCTCAGCAAGCGGTATTTTTACAAGGTCTTCCTGAAATGAATTTAGAGAATATTGAAATCACAAACCTGATCGCTAAAGCGCAAAAAGGATTTTCTATAATTGATGCTAGCGGAATTAAAATCAGCAATGCGCAACTGGATATTGAAGCTAAAAATGCCTTCGAAATTTATAATACTAAAAACCTTTCGTTGAAAAATATCGAGTTTAATCCTGCTTCTTCAAATGCAATTACGATTAATGGCGAAGCGAGTAAGAATATTGATTTAAGCGGTTCTTCAGCTAATTTTTCTAAGACGACTACTATTGATAAAAACGTTCCTAAAAAAGCGGTGAAATTTTAATTTTTTTTGTGTGTGAAATGCCAAATGTAAAAAGTTAGATGTTTTATAAAATGGAAAAGAGGATGTTCAAAATGAACATCCTCTTTTTTTTGCGCTTTATTTGTCATTTCGACGAAGGAGAAATCTTCACGAGAAGCTCGACAAAGATTATACTTTCATTGCGGAGTTACTTGCGAAGATTTCTCCTTCGTCGAAATGACAAACTATGCATGCGTTAAGTATAGTAGCTATTGATTGTACTCATAATTTATAAAACTCATTCGCATTTTCAAACCAAATCTTATTCTGGTCTTCAACAGAAAACTTCGAAATATAATCTTCCAAAGTTTTTACCACTTCATTATAATCAGAAGCTACATTTAAAACTGGCCAATCTGATCCATACATTAATTTATCAACTGAAAAATTTTCAAAAATTACATCTAAATACGGTTTTAAATCTTCTGGCTTCCAGTTTTTCCAGTCGGCTTCTGTTACCATTCCTGAGATTTTACACCAGACATTGTCGTATTTTGCAATTTCTTCAATGCCACTTTTCCAAGTATAAATAGTTTCTGATTTAATATCTGGTTTGGCAATATGATCAATTACAAATTTTTGGTCTGGAAAATCTTTTACCAAGCTTATTCCAGCTGGTAATTGACGTTCGAAAATCAGAATATCATAAGTATAACCGAATTTCTTTAAAGCTTGAATTCCATTCCTGAATTCTGTTCCAAACATAAAATCATCCGCTTCACCTTGAACAACGTGCCTAAAACCTTTCAGTTTTTTTTGATCTGAAAAGAATTGCAAACGTTCTTCAATATTCTCATTTCGCAAATCTACCCAGCCGACAACTCCTTTTATAAAATCATTTTTAGAAGCCAAATCCAATAAAAATTGAGTTTCTTCCTCGGACTGACTTGCTTGAACAGCAACACAGCCTTCAAACTTATTGTCGCTTAATAATGGCTGTAAATCTTCTGGAAGGAAATCTCTTTGGATATTTTGCATGCTTTCGTCTATCCAGCTGTCTCGAACGGGATCAAACTTCCAAAAATGCTGATGGGAATCTATTCTTTTACTCATAATTTCTTAGTTAACATCGCTGATTAAAGCGCGGTCTAAATGTACGTAACCTCCATCCACAAAAACAAATTGTCCCGTAGTATGCGATGATTTTTCTGAAATGACGAAAAGCGCTGTATCTGCAATTTCTTCTGTTTTGGTCATACGACTTTCTAACGGAATACTTTTATTGATCTTATTCAAAACAGTTTCGCCATCTGGCAATGTTTTAATCCAATCTTCGTAAGCAGGCGTATAGCTTTCTGCAATAATAATCGCATTTGAACGAATTCCGTACTGAATCAAATCTACTGCCCATTCTCTTGTTAAGCCCAAAACACCACCTTTCGCAGCAGCGTAACCTGAAGTTCCGCCCTGTCCTGTTAAAGCTACTTTTGAACCGATATTCAAAATATTTCCTTTTGATTCTTTTAAGTACGGAAGTGAATATTTAGCTAAAAGAAAATAACTCACTACATTCAATTTCAAAGAGTTCATAAAATCTTCGTAACTTGAATCTAATCCTGCACCGTCATTAACGCCGACATTATTTATGATGGCATCAATTCTACCGTATTTTGCTCCAATTACTTTTACAGCATTTTCTATCGCAACAGGATCTGTTACATCAGTTTGCACAAATAGTGAATTAACACCTCTTTTTTGAAGTCTTTCCACATATTCAAAACCTCTTGCATTTCTATCAACTAAAACCGGAATGGCACCTTCATCTGCTAATCTATTAACGATCGTTTCTCCAATACTGCCTTCTTTTCCAGCCGAGCCAGAAACGACAATTATTTTATTTTTTAAGTTTAAATCCATTTTTCTAGATATTAAAAGTTAAACCCGACAGGTTTTAAAAACCTGTCGGGTTTATTTGTAAAATTTATTCTATTTCAATTAACGCCTTAATCACATTATTCTTCGGATCGATCAGATTGCCAAAATCAGTAATCATTTCATCAAAACTTGTTCTGTGTGTGATATATTTTTTAGGATCGATTTTACCTTCTTTCAAACATTTCATTACATATTCGAAATCTTCGATTGTCGCATTTCGGCTACTCATTAAAGTCGATTCTCTTTTATGGAAATCAGGGTGACTAAAACTTAACTCGCCTTTTTGAAGTCCGACTAAAACAAATCTTCCGCCATGCGAAATATAATTAAAAGCGCTGTTCATCACTTTCTGATTTCCAGTTGCATCAATTACCACATTTGCCATATCACCGTTTGTCAGTTCAGCTAATTTTTGAGCAACATCATCGTTTAACGGATTAATCGTTTCATCTGCATTTAGTTCTGTTTTACAGAAGTTTAATCTGTAATCGTTAATATCCATTACAATTACTTTTGCGCCCGCAATTTTAGCAAACTGAATCAAACCAATTCCGATTGGACCTGCTCCCATTACTAAAACAGTATCGGTTGGTTTTACAGCCGCTCTTCTAACTCCGTGTGCTGCAATTGCTAACGGTTCAACCAAGGCCAATTCATCATAATCTAAACCTTGACCATGCAGTAAATATTGTTCTGGAATCGACACATACTCAGCCATTCCGCCATCAATATGAACTCCGAAAACTTTAATATTTACACAGCAATTTGTCAACCCGTTTCGACACGCAACACATTTTCCGCAGTTGAAATACGGAATAAAAGTCACTTTATCTCCCGGCTTGAAACCTTCAGCATTTCCTTTAACATATTCCGCAGCCAATTCGTGACCTAAAATTCTTGGATATTCAAAATAAGGCTGAGTTCCGCCAAAAGCGTGAATATCAGTTCCGCAGATTCCGATTCTTTTGATTTTCAATAAAACTTCCCCTTCTTTTGGTTCTGGAATACTGGTTTCTTTTAGTAGAAATTCCTGCGGTTTTTCGCAAACTATATATTTCATTTTTACTTTCTTAATTTTTTTGATATGCTACAGCTTTCTGTTTGCTTGTTCCTAAACCTTCAATTCCTAATTCAACAACATCGCCCGCTTTAATGTAAATAGGATCTGGTTTTATTCCTAAACCAACACCCGGAGGCGTTCCAGTACTGATAATATCACCCGGAAGCAAAGTCATAAACTGACTTAAATAATGTACTAAATAAGGAATTTTGAAAACTAAATTTAAGGTATTGCTATCTTGGTATTTTTTACCGTTTACCGTTAGCCACATCTTTAAATTGTCTACATCTGCGATCTCATCTTTTGTAGCCAAAAATGGTCCAAGAGGCGCAAAAGTGTCACTTCCTTTTCCTTTTGCCCATTGTCCGCCGCGCTCCAGCTGAAAAGCTCTTTCGCTATAATCGTTTAATAAAGCATAACCAGCAACATAATCTAAAGCCTCTGCTTCTTCAACGTAACTTGCTTTTTTTCCAACTATAAAAGCCAATTCAACTTCCCAATCTGTTTTTTCACTATTCTTTGGAATAATCAAATCATCATCTGGCCCGCACAAAGAAGTTGTCGATTTAAAGAAAATAATCGGTTCTGTCGGAATCGGAGCATTTGTTTCTTTACAATGATCGACATAATTTAAGCCAATACAGATAATTTTTGAAGGCCTTGCCACTGGCGAACCCAAACGTACTGAAGCATCTACTTCTGGTAAAGTTGGATTGCTTTCTAATGCTTTTTGTAATTTTTCTAATCCGTTTTCTTCAAAGAAACTTTCGTTAAAATCGGTTACAATCGAAGAAACATCATATCTCTTTTCTCCAATTAAAACTCCAGGTTTTTCTTTTCCGATTTCTCCAAAACGTATTAATTTCATAATCGTATATTTTTAATTGTTAGTTTATATTTCATGGTAATTCTTCATTTATAAATTAAAAATTCTTCAAAAGAACAAAACAAAATTAATAAATGTAAAAAATACAATTACAAAAATACTTTTTAAAAATTAATATCCGAGATATATTTTATTTTCCATTAATGAAAATGACTAAACTTTAAATTTTTATAACATTTTTTAGACGGTTTGTAAAAATTATATCACTAATTGTCCTTTTCTACAAAAAGATTCTTTAATAAATAAAGGATTTCTTGTGCATTTAAATCTTATTTCTACTTTTGTAATTGTATTTTTTACATTTATTATTTCAAACGATTTCATTACCCAAAATTCCTATATAAAAATGATAAAATTAAAAGGCATAACTTGGAATCATACAAGAGGTTTGCTTCCTATGGTTGCCACATCACAGCGTTTTACAGAACTACATCCTGATGTTGAAATTTCTTGGGAGAAAAGAAGTTTACAAGAGTTTGCAGATGCTTCTATTGAAGACTTAGCCAAAAGATTTGATTTACTGGTAATTGATCATCCTTGGACAGGTTTTGGAGCACAGACCAAGGCGATTCTTCCGTTATCTGATTATTTGTCAAACGAATATATTAAAGATCAAGAAAATAATACTGTTGGAAAATCGTACGGAAGTTATGTTTTTCACGATAAATTATGGGCGTTGCCAATCGATGCCGCAACTCCGGTTGCCTCTGCCCGATTGGATCTTTTAAAAAAAAACAATTTAGAAGTTCCTAAAACTTATGATGATTTATTGGCTTTAGCGAAAAAGGGTTTAGTCGCTTTTGCTGGAATTCCGGTAGATGTTTTAATGAGTTTTTATATGTTTTGCTGCAGTTTGGGTGAAGCTCCTTTTCTTTCGGAAGAAAAAGTGATTTCCGAAACCACAGGAATCAAAGCGCTTCAAATGTTTAGAGAATTAGCACAATTAATTGATCCAGCTAACTTCAACCGTAATCCAATTCAAGTTTACGAAGCAATGGTGAATTCAGACGAAATTGCCTATTGTCCGTTCGCTTATGGCTATTCTAATTATTCTCGCATTGGCTACAGCCAAAACCTTTTACATTTTTATGATTTGGTAAAATTGAATGATAATCCGATGATTTCTTCTTTGGGAGGAACTGGATTAGCGGTTTCTTCATTCAGCGAACATATTGATACTGCTATAAAATATGCTGAATTTACTTGTTCATCTCAAGTTCAACAGAATATTTATACCGATAATGGCGGTCAGCCAGGACATTTACAAGCTTGGAAAAGTGAGCGAATTAATGGTGTAACTCACGATTATTTCAAAAATACACTTCCTGCTTTAGAACGCGCTTTCCTTCGTCCGAGATATTACGGACATATGTATTTCCAAGATCATGCTGGAGATGTGGTTCGCAATTATTTGATGAATGGCGGAGACGAATTAAAAGTATTGGAAGAAATGAATTCGCTTTACGCGGAATCTCTAAAAATCCAAACCGTATGAGACCTTTAGAAGGATTAGTTGTTCTGGAATTCTGCCAGTTTTTGGCAGGACCTTCAGCTGGTTTAAAATTGGCTGATTTGGGCGCACGCGTCATCAAAATCGAGCGTCCTGTAAAAGGTGAAGCTTGCAGACAATTGAGCATCAAAGATTTATTTGTAGACGATAGCAGTTTGCTTTTTCATACGATAAACCGAAATAAAGAATCTTTTGCAGCCGATTTAAAAAATCCTGACGATTTAGTTTTAATCAAAAAACTAATCGAAAAGGCGGATATTATGACGCATAATTTCAGACCCGGAGTGATGGAAAAAATCGGTTTAGATTTTGAAAATACGCTTTCTATAAATCCACAGATTATTTACGGAACCATTACAGGTTACGGAAATGAAGGTCCGTGGGCAAAAAAACCGGGACAAGATTTATTGTTACAATCGCTTTCTGGATTAAGCTGGTTAAGCGGACGCAAAAGTCAAGGCCCAGTTCCGTTTGGATTGGCTGTAGCCGATTTAATGTGCGGGAATCATTTTGTACAAGGAATCTTAGCAGCACTTCTAAAAAGAGCTAAAACCAAAAAAGGAGTTTTGGTAGAAGTGAATTTGCTAGAATCTATTCTCGATGTACAATTTGAAGCGATTACTTCTTTCTTAAATGATGGAGGCCAATTACCTGAACGCGGCGATATTAAAGGAAGTGCACATGCTTTTTTAAGCGCTCCTTATGGCGTTTACCAAACACAAGACGGCTATTTATCGCTTGCAATGGGCGATTTACTCTTTATTGGAAAAACTTTAGGTTTAGATTTAAACGCTTTTGCAGATAAACATCTTTGGTTTGAAAAGCGCGACGAAATCAGAACGATTTTGAGCGAAAGAATTCAAACTCAAACCTCTGATTATTGGATTGAAATCTTGCAGAAAGAAGGCATTTGGTGCGGAAAAGTTTTTAATTACGAAGAACTGGACAATCAGCCTTTTGTAAATGAATTACAACTGAAACAAACCGTAAAAAATAGCGAAGGCGAAACTTTGGTTACGACTAGAAGTCCGATTCAGCTCGATGGAGAAATTTTACTAAGTGAAAAAGCGGCACCAAAAGTAGGACAAGATAATTTGAATATACATAAAGAGTTTATTAGCTAGATTGTTGAATCGTTTAATCGCATTAAACAAATAAACGATTAAACAAATACAACGATTAAACGATTAAACCATAAAAACGGTTAAACAAAAAAAATGAAACCATTAGAAGATTATTTAATTGTAGATTTCAGTCAGTTTCTTTCGGGGCCGTCAGCGAGTTTGCGTCTGGCCGATTTGGGAGCGCGCGTGATAAAAATTGAAAAACTGGGAACGGGAGATATCTGCCGTACTTTATATACTTCTGATTTGATTATGAATGGCGAATCGTCAGTTTTTCATACCATCAACAGAAACAAAGAATCTTTTGCTATTGATTTTAAACAAACAGAAGAGCTTCAAAAACTAAAAAAATTATTAGCCAAAGCTGATGTTGTGATGCATAATTTCAGACCCGGCGTGATGGAACGCATTGGTTTGAGTTATGATGACGTAAAAAGCATTAATCCAAATGTGATTTATGGATCTATTTCAGGTTTTGGACAACATCCCGATTTGAAAGATTTGCCGGGACAAGATTTGCTTTTACAATCTTTAACGGCACTAACTTGGTTAAGCGGCAATCAAGAAGATGGTCCAGTTCCAATGGGATTATCAATTGTGGATATGCTTGCGGGAGCGCATTTAGCACAGGGAATTTTGGCCGCTTTATATAGAAAAGCAACTCATAATATTGGCGCACAATTACAAGTCAGTATGCTAGAATCGGCATTTGATTTTCAGTTTGAAACGATTACTACTTTCTTTAATGACGGAGGTGAATTGCCTATTCGAACCAAAACCAATAACGCACACGCCTATTTGGGCGCGCCATACGGAATTTACAAAACCAAAAACGGTTATTTAGCGCTTGCAATGGGATCAATTCCTGTTTTGGCTTCTCTGCTAAAATGTGATGCTTTATTGGCTTTTCCTGAAAATAAATTTACACTTAGAGACGAAATCAAAAATATTCTTGCGGATCATTTGCAAACGCAGGAAACACAGTTTTGGTTAGATATTTTAGAGCCCGCAGACATTTGGTGTGCAGGAGTTTTAAACTATCAGCAGCTATTTGCTGAAGATGGATTTAAGGTTTTAAATTTTACGCAGCAAGTCGAAATGCTTGACGGTTATACGTATAAAACTACACGCTGTCCGATAAAAATTGACGGTGAATATCTGACTTCTGGAAAAGGTTCGCCGAAACTGGGTCAAGACAACGAGAAAATTATTAAAGAATTTATAGACTGTTAATGGAAAAAATTAGAATCGCCGTTCGTAAATTCGATCCTTTCGAAAGTACACTTCGAAAATTATGGGATGCATTTTCACTTCAAAACAATATAAAAATGGAAGCGGAAATGGTTGCATTGGAACTTCATGATTTATATGAAACCACAATTTCAGATAAAGGTTTAAAAGAAGGAAAATGGGATATCGCTCATATCAATACCGATTGGATTTTTGATGCTACAAACGAAAATGCGGTTCTTAATTTGTTTTCCTTAATTGGAGAAAATCCGCCCGAAAACTATCCTTTTGGATGGCATAAATCACTTTTACATTTACAAAAGCTGAGTAACGGCATTTTCGGACTTCCATTTCACGACGGGCCGGAATGTCTGATTTACCGAAAAGATTTATTCGAAAACGAAACAGAAAAAGAGAATTTTAAAAAACAGTTTGGTTACCAACTTGCTACACCAAAAACATGGCAGGAATTCGCAGAAATAGCCACATTTTTTAATCGTCCCGAACAAAATTTATACGGTGCTGTTTTTGCCAATTATCCCGACGGACACAATATGGTTTTCGACTTCTGTCTGCAATTATGGACACGCGGCGGTTCTTTATTAAACAAAAAAAATCAGATTGACATTCATAATGAAGCAGCGATAAAAGCATTGGATTTTTATCGAAAAATGGTCAATGACAAAAATGCGGTTCATCCAAAATCGAGAGAATTTGGTTCGGTTGAAGCAGGTTTGGCTTTCGCCGAAGGACAAGCGGCAATGGCTATCAACTGGTTCGGATTTGCTTCTATGGCAGAAGTTATAGAAGAATCGAAAGTCAAAGGAAAAATCGATATCACTTCTCTCCCATCCGATCCTGGTCATAAAACGGCTTCTTTAAATGTATATTGGCTGTATACCATTGGTTCTGGAAGCAAACATAAAAAATTGGCTTATGATTTTTTACGTTTTGCCACAACGCCAGAAAGTGACAAATTATTGACCTCAGAAGGCGGAATCGGATGTAGAAAATCAACTTGGAAAGATGCAGAAATTAATACTTTAATTCCGTTTTATCATAAACTGGAAATGCTTCATGAAAATGCATTAACATTGCCTCAAACGCCAATCTGGCCAAAAGTTGCTGAACTTATTGACGGCGCAGTTTTAAAAGCTATTGAAACCGATATTTCATCGGCAATACTTTTAGAAGAAACTCAGAAAAAAATTAGAGAATTAAGTCAAGGAACAACATTACACGGCTCTGTCAAAAATTAAACTTGACAGGCTTAATTTCAAAATATAGAACAAATGAATATTCCCTATAAACCTTTACTTCCCCAAACAGAACAGCCCATTGTGATTATTGGAGCGAGCGGTATTGTAAAAGATGCGCATCTTCCTGCTTACGAAATGGCTGGTTTTAAAGTTTTTGGTATTACCAACAGAACGATTTCGAAAGCATACGATTTACAGAAACAATTTAAAATCGATCATGTTTTTGAAAGTGTTGCCGATGCAGTAAAAAATGCGCCATCAAACGCTGTTTACGATATTACCGTTTTACCAGATCAATACATTGAAATTCTGGAGCAACTGCCTAACGGCGCCGCGGTTTTGATTCAGAAGCCGATGGGAAATGATTTGGCTCAGGCACGCGAGATTGTAGCAGTTTGCGAAAGAAAAAATCTGGTTGCTGCCATCAATTTCCAACTGCGTTTTGCCTCCTTTGTAAGTGCAGCGAGATATTTAATCGATCAGGGAATTATTGGCGAATTATACGATTTAGAATTCAAAGTAACTGTAAACACGCCTTGGGAATTGTTTCCTTTAATTAAAGAGCATCCAAGATTGGAGATTCTTTTCCACAGTGTTCATTATATTGACTGTATTCGATCTTTTCTGGGAAATCCGAAAAGCGTAATGGCAAAAACAGCCAAACATCCGCTTAAGAAATTATCATCGAGCCGATCTACTATTATTTTAGATTATGGCGAAGATAAACATGTTGTCATCAATACGAATCACGATCATCATTTTGGGCCAAAACACGAAGAAAGCTACATCAAATGGGAAGGAACAAAGGGCGCTGTTAAAGCAAAAATGGGCTTGTTAATGAATTATCCTGACGGTCTTCCAGACGTTTTTGAATACGCGCTGCCAAAAAAAGATAACGAAAATGAATACGAATGGACAGAAGTGAAACTGGAAGGTTCTTGGTTTCCAGAAGCTTTTATTGGTGCAATGTCTAATCTGATGCGTTACAAAGAAGGTTCTGACTCAACATTATCTGCAAGTGTTCAGGATGTTTTAGGCACAATGAAGGTTGTAGAAGCTTGTTATGTAAGCAGTAAAAATGGGGGCATTTCTTTTGATGAAGTGTAATTAAAACACTATATTTCAAAACCAAAAAACAAAATTTAAGTCCACTTTCAAAACAAACCTGATTTTTAAATCTATTTGAAAGAGCTGACGAATAAAAAGAATAAATTATGTATTTTAAATCGACTTTTTTTGAAGATTATCAAATCGACGACAAACGAATAACTTTAGGCAGAACAATAACAGAAACTGACTTCGTAGTTCACGCCGGACACACGGGAGATTTCTTCCCGCACCACATGGACGAAGAATGGTGCAAAACACAACCATTTGGACAAAGAATTGCCCACGGAACTATGGTTTTTGCCATCGGAATCGGATTAACTGCTTCAGAAATAAATCCAGAAGCCTTTTCTAGAGGATACGACAAAATGCGATTTGTAAAACCTGTTCATATCGGCGATACTATTCACTCTGAAATTACTATTTCTGAAAAAGGAGAAGCCAAAAATCCAGAAATGGGAACCGTAACCGAACATGTAGAAATCATTAACCAGCGAGGTGAAGTCGTTTTGGTATGCGATCATCTATTGCTTGTGAAGAAAAGGTCCTAAGACACTAAGATTCTAAGGTGCTAAGTTTTTAAATACTTTGCGACTTTGCGTCTTTGCGAGACTAAAAAAAGACTGCTTAAAAATAATCTCGCAAAGACGCAAAGAAAAAATAAAAATACTTTGAGTCTTAGTGCCTTCGTGGCAAAAGAAAAAAACTTAGAATCTCAGCACCTCAGAACCTTAGCACCTATAAAAAAATAACTAAAAAACTATCTAAATGCAAATTACAAACCAAGCCGGCGATCAACACGAAGTGCCGACAGAAGGCGGAAAAGGAAATCAGTACCTTTTGCCTTTTATTCTCGTTACATGCCTATTTTTTCTTTGGGGAATGGCCCACAATTTAGATTCTGTTTTGATTCCACACTTGAAAAAAGCGTGCGAATTAAACAATCGCCAATCTACTCTAATTGATACCTCCGTATTTTTTGCTTATTTTATTATGGCGATTCCAGCGGGAATGCTGATTAAAAGATTTGGTTATAAAAACAGTATTATTACAGGATTGTTAGTTTTTGCTGTTGGAGCCTTTTTATTTGTTCCTGCCGCTAATACCAGAACTTACGAATTATTTTTATTCGCTCTATTCGTAATTGGCTGTGGATTAACCATTTTAGAAACTAGCGCAAATCCTTATGCGGCGATTTTAGGGCCAGCAGAATCTTCTTCTAAAAGACTAAATTTAGCAGCTTCTTTCAACGGATTGGCAGCCATGGTTGCTCCTATTGTAGGTTCGTTGTTTATTCTTTCAGGAACCAATCATACGCCAGAACAAATGGCAGCAATGCCTGAGGCAGAAAAAGCGGCTTATTTATTAGGCGAAGCAGCTTCTGTAAAAATGCCATACATCGTTTTGGGAAGCATTTTGGTTTTGGTTGCTATTATATTTTACTTTGTACAACTGCCTTCAATGAAAGCTACTCATACAGAAGCTGAAATTAAACCAGGTTTTTTCTCTGTTTTAAAATTCAGACATTTAAGCTGGGGAGTTGCTGCTCAATTTTTCTATGTGGGTGCGCAGGTTTGTATCACAAGTTTCTTTATCAGAATTGCACAGCAAGGAGCGGGATTAGATGAAAAAACGGCTGGATATTACTTAGGAATCTATGGTTTCCTTTTTATGGCAGGACGTTTTATCGGAACATTCTTTTTACGTTTTGTAAAAGATTACGTTTTATTGTCAATCTACTGCGTCATGAGCGTTTTACTATGTTTAGTAGCTATTTACGGTTCTGGAATCGTAGTGATTTATGCTCTTGGAGGAATTGGGTTCTTTATGTCAATTATGTTCCCTACGATTTTCTCTTTAGGAATTAAGGGCTTAAAATCGAATACAGAAACGGGTTCATCTTGGCTGGTAATGTCAATTGTTGGAGGTGCTATTATTCCTTACGGAATGGGAACTTTAATCGATATGAATCATGATGATATTCAATCTGGTTATATTATTCCGTTAGTTTGTTTCTTGATTATTCTTTCTTTTGGGGCTTTTGGACATAAGGTGAAAGCAGTTTCTGAATAGTTTTTTTTTGCCACAGATTATTGGGGTTAAAAAGGATTTTTTTATAGCCACTACCCGAGCGATAGCGAACAGGCGAAGCAATTGCACGAATTAACACGAATTTTTATTTTTAAAATATCAATTGCCTCCAGCTTTAGCTGGAGGTTTTTTGTTTATTGCAAAGAAAAAGGCTTTAGCCAAACTTTTGCGCTTAGTTTGGCTAAAGCCAATAAATATAGAATCTAGTAACCTCCAGCTAAAGCTGGAGGCAATTCATTTTAGCTATGAATTAGTGTAAATTACATTCTTTAAAAAATAAAAATTAATGTCAATTTTTGAAATTGCTTATGTTATTTCCTATCGCTCGTATTGTGGCTATAAAAAATCAAAAACGCCTCCCATTGGAGGCGTTTTCTTTTAGTCATGTTTATTAATGTTTTTTGCCATTACCGTGATCGTGGTTCTTGTCTGACTTTTGTTTGGAGTTATTATTTCCTTTGTTTTTTCCTTTATTGTCTTTATCATTTCCGTAATGATTTCCGTTGTTGCCTTTTGGTTTTTCTCCTCTATTTTTTTGAGGTTTTCCATGGTAACCTTTCGGATATTCGGCTCTATGTTTTGTGTGATAGTAATAAGGAGAATCTCCTCTGTAATCAGTCAAAACTACTTTGTATCCTGAATATAAATCATAACTTCTATATCTTGACGGAAGTCTTTTTTCGCGCATCCATTTTCCGCCATTATCGTAAATAAATACGCTCTGATTTACATCATAATATACATCAATGTCTGGTAGGTAATAATACCTGCTGTCGTCATAACCTTGTGGTCCCCAATTAGGCGGTGTTCCGATGTTTACATTTACAAATACCTGTGCTTGAGCAAAAAATGCACTCATAAAAAGCACTGAGGCGAATACTAACTTTTTCATGTCTTTAGAATTTAAATGTTAATCTTAATAGATAATAATCGAAAGTAATGCCAAAAATTTGCGTGTTAAGCATTCATTATACAAAATTACTAAACTAATCGACGAAGAGTGCTTTTTAAACGATATACATTTCAAAAAAACGTCTCAAGAATTGAGACGTTTTTTATCATTATAAACAATTATTTCCAACCACCACCCAACGCTCTGTACAAATTAATAACAGCTTGTAATTTTTGAAGATTATCATTAACTCCATTTAATTGTGCTGCTAAAAGGTTTTGCTGTGATGTTAATACATCTGTATAATTAGTTGCAGAACTATATTCTAAAAGTTCTTGCGTAAAGTCTACTGCTTTTTCTAAAGCTGCAATTTGTTTCGCTCTAGAATCTTCTTTTTCAACAGCCATTTGATACGCATACAAGGCATTTGAAACTTCCTGACCTGCTACTAAAAGACTTTGCTGGAAATTATTGTATGCTTGTAATTGTTGTGACTGCGCTGTAGTCAATCTCATTTTATTTAAGCCATTATTGAATAAAGGCTGTGTTAATCCTCCAATAATCGAATAAAAAATAGAATGGCTGAAGAAATCATTCAATTCTAAATTTGAAAATCCTGTGCTTGCGGTAAGCGTCAGACTTGGATAAAAATACGTTTTAGCCAAATTAGTTGACTCAAAAGCAACTCTGAAATTAAATTCCGCTTGACGGACATCTGGACGATTATTCAATAACTGAGCAGGCATTCCGATTGCGATTTTTTCAGGAATAATCTGTGTTCCTAAAACGCCTCTATCAATTGGCCCAGGCCCTTGTCCAAGTAAAATATTTAGAGCATTTTCGGTTTCACGAATGCTTTGCTTCAAGTCTGGAATTAAAACTTCTGCCGCATGCTGATTGGCTTCACTCTGAACAACCGCTGCACCTGTAACAATTGCTCCTTCTTTTAAAGCTTTAATCGTTTCAACGTTTTCGATACGGGTTTTTAACGTTTCTTCCGTAATTCTTAGCGATTCATCATACGATAATAACAAGAAGTAATTATTGGCAATATCGGCGATCAACTGCGTTTGAACTGCTTGTTTTGCAGCATCAGAAGCTAAATAGGTTGCCAAAGCGGCTCTTTTAGAACTGCTTAATTTTCCCCAGACATCAATTTCCCAAGAACTGCTTACACCTAATTTATAAGTTGTAGTAAGGGTATTAATATTGATTCCTGCTGGAAAGTTTAATCCTGCCTGAGATTGTTTATTGTGCGTTACATTCGCATCCAATTGCAATGACGGGTAATAAGCCAATTTACTCTGGCGTAAAGAAGCTCTTGCCTGAACAATATTCTCAATTGCATTTTTCAGATTTAGATTCTGTTCTAATCCTTTTTGAATTAAAGCATTCAGTTTTTCATCTTTAAAAACGGTATTCCAAGGCATGTCTGCAATTGTAGTCGAATCGGTTGAAGATTCATCACGGTACAATTGATCTGTTTTTAAAGTAGTGGGACGTTCGTATTTCTTGGTAACAGAGCACGCACTAATGAGTGCGGCTGTTATTACCAGTAGAATATATTTATTTGAACTATTCGTCATTTTTCTTGTAATTAAAGTTTACTCTTTGTGAGCTTCTATTAAATGAATTTCGTCTTCATCGTCATCGTCATCATCATAACCATCTTTCGCTGGACCGCTTATTTTTTCTTGCAAGTTTTGGAAAATGATAAACAGAACCGGAATAACAAATACTCCCAAAATAGTTCCAATTAACATACCTCCAACAGCTCCAGTACCAATCGATTTATTACCAACAGCTCCAGCTCCAGAAGCAAACATTAATGGAACCAATCCTAAAATAAAGGCAAATGATGTCATCAAAATTGGACGTAAACGTGCTACAGCTCCTTCAATTGCAGATTGTACAACTGGCAATCCTTTACGCCTTCTGTCCAAAGCAAATTCGACAATCAAAATACCATTCTTCGCCAGAAGTCCGATCAGCATGATTAAGGAAATCTGCAGGTAAATATTACTATTCAATTTGAAAATAATCGAGAATAGATATGCACCCGCCAGTCCAAACGGAATTGATAATAATACGGCAAATGGCAGAATGTAACTTTCGTACTGGGCACTCAACAAGAAATAAACGAAAACCAAACATAAAATAAAGATGAAAATCGTCTCACTTCCTGATGCTAATTCCTCACGCGTTAAACCTGAGAATTCGTAACCATAACCTGCAGGAAGATTCTCTGCAGCCACTTCTTGAATTGCTTTAATTGCATCTCCAGAACTGTAACCTGGTTTTGGCGCTCCTGTAATCGAGATTGACGTAAATAAGTTAAATCTCGAAATAGATTCTGGTCCAAAAACTCTTGTCATTTTTACAAACTCGGTAATTGGTGCCATATTTCCTGCGCTATTACGAACGAATATCTTGTTCAATCCTTCTGTATTCGCTCTAAATTCTGGCGCTGCCTGAACCATTACACGATATTGTTTTCCGAATTTGTTGAAATTCGAAGCGTACAATCCTCCGTAATAACCTTGCATGGTTGATAAAATCGTATTGATAGAAACTCCCGCATCTTTCGCTTTCGCTAAATTAATATCCATCATATACTGAGGGAAACCAGGGTTAAACGGCGTTGTTGCATATTGAATTTCTGGACGCTCAGATAATTTTGCTAAGAACTCATTATTCACTTTATAGAACTCAGAAGTCGTGTGTCCACCTTTATCCTGCAATTGGAATTCAAATCCACCACTTTGTCCAAAACCTTGAATCGTTGGAGGCGAAATGAAGAATATACTTGCTTCACGAATACCGCTTGTTTTAGCAAAAAGCTGTCCGATAACATCATCAACACTTAAATCACGCTGATCCCAAGGATATAATTTTACAATAACCATACTGTAGGCACTACCTGCTCCAGCGGTAAAGTTTTGTCCGACAATACGAAGTGTATTTTTAACGCCTGGAATTGTCTTCGCAATACTATCTACTCTTTTTGCTATAATATCTGAACGTTCCATCGAAGCTGATGGCGGCAAACTAATGTTAGCAAAAACAGTTCCCTGATCCTCTGAAGGAACGAAAGCTGAAGGCGTAGTTTTCATCATATAAACTAATGCCGCACCAGCAACTATAATAGAACCTAATGCAATCCATTTTTTTACAGAAAGGAAACTTACTGAACGTTTGTATCTAGCGGTAACGTTATCAAACGCAACGTTAAATGAAGTATAGAAACGCTGTAAATAACTTTTATGTTTATGATCGTCGGCATGCGGTTTCAATAAAAGCGCACATAAAGCCGGACTCAAAGTCAAGGCATTTACCGCCGAAAGAATAATCGCAACCGCCAGTGTAATACCAAACTGTTTGTAGAAAACCCCTGTAGATCCTCCAATAAAAGTTACCGGAATAAATACCGCAGCCATTACCAATGTAATCGAAATAATAGCTCCAGAGATTTCATCCATCGCATGAATTGTCGCTTTTTTAGCCGATTTATATCCGTGATCAAGTTTGGCGTGAACGGCCTCGACGACGACAATCGCATCATCGACCACAATACCAATGGCGAGTACCATCGCAAAAAGCGTCAGTAAATTAATCGTAAATCCGAATAAATTCAGGAAGAAAAACGTTCCCACAATCGCAACCGGAACTGCAATTGCTGGAATTAATGTAGATCTAAAATCTTGAAGGAAAATAAATACTACGATGAAAACCAATATAAAGGCTTCAACCAAAGTATGAATTACTTTTTCGATAGAAGCATCCAAGTTTTCGTTAACGTCCACCATAATAGTGTACTTCATTCCTTTTGGAAAACTTTTTGCCGCTTCTTCAATTAGTTTTTTAGAATTGATAATTACATCACGAGCATTAGAACCAGGCGTCTGGCTAATTGCCATCGCAGCCGATTCTACACCGTTTGTTTTAATGGTTGACGAATAACTTAAAGATCCTAATTCTACTTTAGCCACATCTTTAAGTCTCAGCATCTGTCCATTTCCAACAGATTTTATAACAATGTCTCCAAATTCCTCAGCACTTGTTAAACGTCCTTTGTATTTAATTACATATTGAAATGCCTGATTTCCGTTTTCACCAAATTTACCTGGTGCCGCTTCGATATTTTGTTCGGCTAAAGCTGCCGAAATATCACTTGGAATCAGTTTATATTGTTGCATTACATCTGGTTTCAGCCAGATTCTCATCGAGTAATCTTTTGCACCAAAAACGGTTACATCTCCTACCCCAACAACACGCTGAATTTGCGGTACAAGGTTAATCTTTGCATAGTTTTGAAGAAACGTCTGATCGTAAGCTTTATCATCACTGTATAAAGAGAAAATCAATAAGTTACTACTCTGACTTTTGGTCACCGTAACCCCAGCCTGAGTTACCTCTACTGGCAATAAACTTGTAGCTCTAGAAACCCTATTCTGAACGTTTACCGCTGCTAAATCTGGATTGGTACCTACTTTAAAGAAAACTTTGATAGAAGCATTTCCGTCATTGGTTGCTGTAGAAGTCATGTAAGTCATGTTTTCTACACCATTAATTTGTTCTTCCAACGGAATAACGATACTTTTCAGTACCACGTCAGCATTGGCTCCTGTATAGCTTGCTGCGACGTTTACAGTTGGAGGCGCAATATCTGGATATTGCGATATCGGTAACTCAATTAGGCCTAAAACACCTAAGATGACGATAATAACAGATATTACCGTCGAGAGTACGGGTCTTTGTATAAATTTTTTAAACATTTTTTTTATTTTAAATCGGCGTAAACTGCTTCTTGGCTTTGATTATTAGGTTTAATTTCAGTTCCTTCTTTTAATGAGGCTACTCCTTCTAATACAATTTCATCTCCAGGATTTAATCCGCTTGAAACTACATAATAATTACCTGCTGAATTGTCAAGTACTGTGATATTTGCATTTCTTGTTTTCTTGTCTTTACCTACAACTACTGCAAACATTTTATCTTGTAGCTCAAAAGTGGCACTTTGAGGAATAATCAAAGCCTCTTTTACATCTGTCGGAATACGAACTGTTGTACTGCTTCCGCTTCTGATAATTCCTTTTGGATTTGCGAAACGTGCTCTAACGTTTACTGTACCAGTTTCTGTATTGATTAATCCGTTTACTGTTTCGATATTTCCTTTTTGATCGTATAATGAACCATCAGAAAGCAATAAAGAAACTGCTGGCATACTTTTAATTTTTTGATTTAATGAACCTCCTGCATCTTTAGTAAAATTGAGCAGTGCTTTTTCATTCATTGCAAAATAAGCGTACACGTTACCAATGCTTGAAACTGTAGTTAAAGGTTCTGCAGTGTTAGAACTTACCAAACTTCCTAAACGGAAAGGAATTGATCCGACAACTCCATTTACTGGACTTGTAACGGTAGTATATCCTAAATTAACTTTAGCATTTACCAAAGCCGCATTTGCCTGCGCTAAAGAGGCCAAAGCTGACTCGTAAGTATATTGAGCCGATTCTAAATCGTATTTACTGATAATTCCTTTTTCAACCAATGGCTTCACTTTATTTACAGCCAATTTTGCTGTACTTACCTCTGCTTGAGCACTTTTAATACTTGCCGTTGCAGTACGAACTTGCTGCTCGTATTCTGGAGCGCTAATTTTAAACAATGGCTGTCCCGCTTTGACCACAGCACCTTCATCAACAAAAATCTTATCGATGTATCCTTCAACTCTTGGACGAATTTCTATATTTTGCTGTCCTTGTATACTAGCCGGAAAATCGCTGTTTAGCGTAGCTGATTCTGGCTGTAATGTAACAGTCTTATATTCCTTAATCTGCGGAGCTCCTCCGGCTTGTGCCGATTTGTCATTTTTACCGCAAGAAGCGATAATAAGTGATGCTGCAAGAATGCTTAAAAATGATTGCTTATTCATCTTGAAAAATGTGTAATTATCTATTATATGACAACAAAAGAACTAAAATATAACATGCAAAAATTTTCAAATAGACGAAGAGCCCGATATAATCGATAAAGGTAAGATGACAACCGATGGATTTTTTTTAAATATTAAACAAGTGTTTAATTTTTATCCCGTCGGCTCTAAAATGCTTTTTAGAGACTCTAAATCGGGGTTTAGCGATTGCCCAATTTTCATATTCAAATAAAATGTAATATTGCCCTAAAAATCACAAATTATAATGGCACCGAACTTTTTTAGACCATATTTATTTACTGGACTACACATTCTTGGCTGGTCTCTATTAGGGTATCTTATGCTGTTTTATATTCCGCTGACCTGGAATGTTGTGCTTCCGCAAGCATTCTGGCTTTGGCAGAGTATTATATTGTTTTTATTAATGATTCTTTTTTATTCTACGGCAAAAAAAATAGTTCCAAAAACCATCATTAAAGACAATACTTCGGCATTCTTAATTTGGGCATTTGCTGCGATTATTGCCATGCAATTAATTGCCTATTTTTATACCTCACAAACCGATCTTCATACTCAAATTAGCAAGGCTATTGGCTTTAAAAAATATAAAAATCCGTATTTTGATAATTACGTATTTACTTTGACATTATTGGTTTTAGGAATAAGCACCAGTTGGGCAATGTTAACGCATTGGCAAAAAGCGGCACAGCATAAACAGAAACTGGAACAAGACAAAACAATGGCAGAATTGGCGATGTTGAAAGCGCAAATTAATCCGCATTTTTTCTTTAATTCTTTGAATAGCATCTATTCTTTGACTTATACTGATATCGAAGATTCTAGAAATGCGCTGCATACTTTAAGCCGAATGATGCGTTACTTGCTTTATAGTACAGAAGGCGAACGAACGACGTTGCTTAAAGAGGTAGAATTCTTAAAAGATTTTATCGCTTTGATGAAACTTCGTGCTAATAGTAAATTGACTATCACCACAGAAATCCCTGAAAAACTGCACGATTACCCAATTGTTCCGATGTTATTACTACCTTTAGTAGAAAATGCGTTTAAACATGGTGTTCATGCAACTGATAAAAGTGAAATACACATTAAACTTTTGCAAAACAACACGCATTTAGAATTTGAAGTAGAAAATACTTTTTTCGAAAAAACATCGGTTTCAGATGAAGGCGGAATTGGTTTAACCAATACCAAACGCAGATTGCAATTGATTTATCCAAATCAGCATTATATTTCTTTTGGGGTTACCGATCACGGAACATATAAAATTAAACTCAAAATAACATTAGAGCAATGACCGTATTAAAATGTATAGCAGTAGATGATGAACCATTGGCTTTAAAACTGGTAGAAACGTTTATACAGCAGACTCCTTTTTTAGAATTAATAACAACTTGCGATAATGCTGTAGACGCAATGGGTATCATTAGAGAAACAAAACCCGATTTGGTTTTCTTAGACATTAATATGCCTAATTTGACTGGAATGGAATTAGCAAGACTTCTTCAAGATCAAGCTGGACCACTGCCTAAAATCGTTTTTACAACAGCTTACAATCATTATGCAATTGAAGGTTATCGCGTAAACGCTGTAGATTATCTTTTAAAACCCTTCAGCTACGAAGAGTTTCTGCGTGCTTCGAGCAAAGTTTTGCAATTAACCGAAGAAGCCAATAATACCTTTACAACAATTGCTGCAGATGACGAATTTATCTTCCTGAAAGTCGAATATCAGTGGGTTAGAATTTCTCTAAAAGACATCACTTACATCGAAAGTTTAAAAGATTACGTAAAAGTACATCTTGAAGATTCTCAAAAAGCTTTAATGTCTCTTATTTCGCTTAAAGCATTAGAAGAAAAACTTCCATCATCAAAATTTATGCGTGTTCATCGTTCGTTTATTGTTTCGCTTGACAAAATAAGTGCTATTAGTAAAAACTCCATTTTTATAGATAAAATAGAAATCACAGTCGGCGAACAATACAAAGAAGCTTTTAAAACATTGGTCGAAAAGTGGCTAAAATAAAATTAGAATTACAAATATCATGGAAAAGAGATCAAACAAATATTATCTTACTTTAAGCCTTAAGGAATATTCAAATGGTGAAACCGAACCAGCAAAAGAACTCGGAATCGAATTTGATAATCACGACGAAATCTTCGGAATTATCGAAAGAATAAAATCTAAGAACATTTTCGCAAACGAATCTGAAGCAGTTCAATTTGCTTTAGGATTAAAATTATTTAGCGAAATCAAATTAAAAAACCGCAAAAATCCTCTTTTTGAAGAATTAAATGAAGTTTTTCCGGTCTTCATGAAAAAATTAAAGAGTCTTTAAAATTCTCTTTAAAAATAAGACTTCAGCCCTATTTTTATTAAAGTTTTGAATGTTAAATTTCTGCTAAGAAAAAAACAATACAATTCTTACTGGCAATATTTTGTCACAATTTTCCGTTCCAATTAGGCATGTCCCACTAAATGCTTTCCTAAAAGAAGTTTAATTTCTGTTTTTGAAATTCTTTTGCTTCATATAAAATTTTATAAGCATTTAGGCATTCTTAATTGAAAATAGAACCGAGAATTTCGTTCGAAACTGACCATTTCAAATTAACGAATCTCTACTTATTTTTAGAAATGTTCGATAATGCAAAAATTATTTTTTAACCATTAAAATGAAAGCATTATGATAATTCAAAAAAGTATTTTTCTTCTGGCCACTATTCTTGTTTTGGGCAGCTGTTCGAATAATGACAATGATTCAGGCACCGATCCAGGGCCAACTGGTCCTCCTGTAGAAACGGGTACAGCCAACACCACTTATCAGCCCGCATTTTCTGGACAAACACGAGCAGGAAGTATTCAAACTACCACAGAATATGAAGCTAAAATAATCACCAGCGGTTTAAGCGCTCCTTGGGGAGTTGCGTATCTTCCTGACGGACGTCTTTTGGTAACCGAAAAAGCAGGAAAAATTAAAATTGTAACCCAAGCAGGAGTTATTGGTGAGGCATTAACAGGTGTTCCTGCTGTAAATCCTGCAGATCAAGGCGGATTATTAGGTATTTGCCTAGATCCAGCATATGCCACTAATCGAATGATTTATTGGGCTTTTTCTGAAGTTGTTGCTGGGGGAAATATTACCGCTGTCGCGAAAGGAAGAATATCTGATAATGAAACTGCAGTAGAAAATCCAACAGTTATTTATCGTTCGAATACGCCAAATGCAAGCACGCTGCATTATGGTGGTCGTGTCTTGTTTGACAAAACTGGAAATTTATTTGTAAGTATTGGAGAAAGATCTGTTTTACAAACTCGTCCGTTGGCGCAAGCTGTAACGAGCAGTTTGGGTAAAATTGTACGCATTACAACAAGCGGACAAGCAGCACCAGGAAATCCATCTTTTACACAAACGGGGGCTTTGCCAGAACTTTATACTATTGGTCATAGAAATCCGCAGGGCTTGGCTGTCCATCCAACAACGGGTGACTTATGGCAAAGTGAACACGGCCCAAGAGGTGGTGACGAAATTAACCGAATTACAGCTGGAGCAAATTACGGCTGGCCTACAATTACTTACGGAATTGAATATAGTGGTACGAAAATTGGAGAAGGTATTACACAGCAAACTGGAATGGAGCAACCGGTCTATTATTGGGATCCTGTAGTGTCACCAAGTGGTATGACTTTCTACGCTGGAAACCGTATTCCAGAATGGCAAAATAACCTTTTTATTGGCTCATTGAGCGGCATGCACATTGTACGTTTAGCTTTTAAAGACAATAAAGTTGCCGGTGAAGAAAGAATATTAGCGGGACAAGGTCAAAGATTTAGAGATATTACGCAAGGAAAAGATGAAGCATTATACGCCGTTACCGATCAAGGAAGACTTTACAAAATTGATAAAAAATAGAAAGTAAACTTGTTCACCATACATGCCAAAAAAACGCCCCAAATATGGGGCGTTTTTATTTATGTTTTTTTTGTTTCAGGTTTCAGGTTTCAGGTTTCAGGTTAAACGCAACGGAATAAAACATGAAACTTGAAACTTTAAACTTGAAACCTGAAACAAAACAATTAAGCTTTTGCTTTTCTTTTTACTGTACAGCCAATTTCTTTAGTTTGTGTAATTGCTGGTTTTTGACCGCTTTTAAGTGATGCAATTACATCTTCTGCATATTTTATTTTCTGCGGATTATTCCCTTCTGGATCATTGTCGATTGCTCCTACATATTCTACTACATTTCCTTTTGAAGTTTTAGAAATGATAAAGATGTGAGGCGTACGTTTTGCACCATATTCATCAGTGATTTTTTGCCCTGGATCAAATAAATATGGGAAAGAATATTTTTTCTCTTTGGCCAAATCCTGCATTTTTGTAAATGTATCAGCATTAGAAGCTTCAGGATCGTTTGGATTAATGGCAATTACAGGATATCCTTGAGATTTGAATTTTTTATCTAAATCGATAATTCTCTGCTCATATCCAATTGCATATGGACAAGTGTTACAGGTAAAAACAACAATATATCCTTTTGCATCTTTAAAAGATCCAAAAGAAACGTCTTTGTTGTCCACATTTTTCAGTTTGAAATCTGGAGCTGCATCGCCCGCTTTAAGTGTTACAGCATTTTGCGCATGAGATAGAAAAGCAGAAAATGCTAATGCTAGTAATAAGATTATTTTCTTCATAATGGTTTACAGTTTTTTATATTCAGTTAATAATTGTTCGTAGGTAAATTCGCTTTCTACAAATTTTCTTTTATCATTTTTAATAAAAAGCGTTGCTGGAATGCTTCCAGACCAGCTCGGATCAATTCTATCAATAAACTCTTGAGGATTACTTTCGTTTAAAAGAAAGACTTCATTCTTTAAATTTTTCCTTTTTACAAACGGAATTACATTCGATTGTAATTTGGATTTAAAATCTAAGCTTACCAATAAAACAGCTACTTTCTCTGATTTATGTTCTGCTCCCAATTTCTCAAAATGTGGCAATTCTTTTATACATGGCGCGCACCAAGTTGCCCAAAAATTGACTACATAAGTGCTGTCTTTTCCGTTTTTAATTCTTTCATTCAGCTCATTAATATTTAAAAGCTTTACGTTCTGATTGTATCCTTTTATGGAAAAAAGCAGAAACAGAAGGAAAGAAATTTTTAAAAGTTTATTTTTCATAGACCTTTTGATCTTAAATTTAATTTGTTTCCTACAAATATAAACTAATGCTTAATTAGATTTTGTTAATGAAAATTTAATGTACTTTTTAAGATTCTAAGATGCTGAGATACTAAGGCGCTAAGTTTAAAGGTATTGTTTTAGAATTTTGTTCAGCTCTATTACATCTTCCTGATAACGCGGGTATGCTGTTACATTCCTCACACTGTGATTTTCATTATTTGTCAAACCAATTTCTTCTATTTCTTCAAATGGAGATTGCATAATTAATCCGTTTAGGAGGCAATCTGCAATATAATTGGAATGTGCATCAAACTTCGGAATTGTTTTCAAATGCTTTACAATAATGGGTTTTAAAATCGCTTTCTGATCTTCAGAAATTCCAGTCATGGGCAGAAAAAGAAGAAATAGATTGGGATATTTTTCAAAAGAAAGCAATTCTTCCAATGTAAAAAACCAAGCTTCAAAATGTCCTCCTAAATTTCCTATGTAAATATCATTCAGAAAAAAATTGATTTCATATTCGGCAAACTCAACTGCAAAATTTAAATTATCATTTATTCTGCCTGCAACATGTCTTGGATTTTCTTCTATATCATCATAATTAAAAAATATCCTTTCCCATTCATAAGCTTCTTTTTCGTTAATTTCTACAACTTCTAGAGCTTCATCAATATTTATTTCTTCTTTCTCATCAAAACCTCGTGACCAGCAGAAATAATATTTCCAGAAAAAGGTATTATGGCTGAGTTCTTCGATTTGTATTACTGCATTCATAATTACAAATTATCTTGAGGTGTCCACATTCTAAAAAATTTAAACATTTTAGAGTATTCTTCTCGTGGTACAAATGCCATACAAACTTCTCGGTTATCTAATGCTGACTCGGTTAAAATAATATGGTCCGGTTCTTTTCCTGCATTTATAAATTCTTTTTCAGAAACCACGCAGACCACTTTTTTAAATATTCCGTTTATCCATTTCTGCATATTTTCGTTTTGCTCAAATTTTCTAAAACAAGCCAAAGATGCGTGGGCAGTTATTACCGGAACCAATTTGTCTGGAACGTCCTGTTTTACTAAAATGTACATTTTCATATTAATCTTATTTCCTTTTTGGGTATTATATCTATACTACAAATATTTCTAACTACTTCTTCGTTTGATCTCAGGTTATAAACTACTGAAATTATTTAGAACAACTTTTCAAATAGTATTTTTTGTTCGTCTAATAACTGTCTTGCAATTTTAGCAAAATCTTTACTTTGCCCAAAAATCGTATACATAATACTTTCCCAACAGTAATCTGCCATTTCCTGAGGATTATCTCCACTATTTGAATATTCATTTAAATCTTCTTCTGTAAAATAATACGAAATGAAATTCTCCTTGCTATCCAATAATAATTTCAAGCTATTCTCATTTGTAAAATAAGAAATGAAAGCTTTATTATGCGGATGTTCCTGCATGGATAAAACAGCATTGATAAAGACTTTTATAGATTTTTCGTTTATGCCAAATTTCTCCAAAAATACAGGCGTAAATTTGGCCTGAAGTGACTGATGTTCACCATCTACTGTTTTATAATACTCAATTAAAGTATCAAAATATTTTTCGTCTTGTAATCCTAAAGCAAAAACGGCAAAAGTTGATGGCATCGCGCAATTCTCGTCTTCAAGATTGTTGTACCATTCGTATTCTTTTTTAGCCAGATTAATATATTCTGAAATATCCTTTTGAAGGTTCGGATATTGAACAGCTCCAGCAAATAGATAGTTCTGCCCACATTTTGGAAGTCCTTTTATTGGAAGCAACTCTTTGGTTTTGGATGAAAATGCGATTTCGTAGCTTTTAGGAAAATCGGTCTTCAGAAGATTATTTACAAAGTGTAATGCTTTTCTATAACTTTCTTCTGTTTCTGTAATCAGTTTTATATTGATTGTCGCAAAAACATCATTTGCTTTAGCTGTTAAATCACTGTCTTTGTGTGCACTCAATTCTTTTGGAAGCTTTCCTGTTCCGTTTTTCTTTAATTGAGCTACTTCGTCAGACCCCAATTCTGTTACAACATCAAAATATTCGTTTGCAGTAACTGTAGCATAACTTGGACCGTATTTAATATGAGAAACAGCAATATAGCATATAAAACTTAAAAGCTCTTTTTGCTCTTCCGTCAATATGGATTCTGGAATCTCTTCTGTTGTTTTGGGTATAAAAATCTTGTATTTGCCTTTTTTTACTCTTTCAAAACTTTTAAAAACCAATTCGTCTGCTTGCAATCCTAATGTATAGCGGTAGCTATCAAATCCAGTAAGTTTTCTAAGTTTTTCGACAAATGAAATATAAAATTCTTTTGAGAAAGGTCTGGTCTGGAAAAAATATTCAATTATGGATGATAATAGAAATTTTTCACCCGAAACTAATACATAAGGATTTGGATATGCTTTATCAATTGTAACTGTATTATTATCAATCGCTTCAATGAATCTTTCTAAAAGCGCTTCGTTGTTTTCTATTTTTACTAAATAGTTTAATTCTCTCATTTTTTATTTTATTGTCTCTTTTTAGTTTGATTATTCTTCATCATCTTCATTAGCTTCTTCTTCATCATACGAAAGATATGACCAATCCATATCAAGATTCTCCAGAATGGCATCAAACCGTTCTTGATTGCTTGATCCAATAAAAGCTCCCGTACAGTTGTTTTCTTGATCGAATGACAAACTGATTACATCATAAAAATCAGCTGTATATATCTTTTGGTTTTCTCTGCTAATTTCGGGAACAAGCGAATACTTTTCTTCAACCAACTTTACAATTTCAGAATCAATTTCTCCTAAATAATTTCCATTAAATTGAAGTCCGCCCAAAGTACCGTTGAAAACTGCCATCAAAAGAAAAAAGTTTTCCGTTGTCTCAATTTCTATTTCCCAATCTGATTTTTCTATTGTGTCGTAATTGCCATGTATTGGCGGGTTATCCTGTGATAAATCTTCTTTTTTAATTCCCCAAAAAGCTACGTTCTGATTTTCTTCGTAAAAAACCAGAAAATCATCATCTGAAAATCCGATTTCATTTTCAGGTTTCAAAAGTCTGTTAAAACAGTAATTAAGGCTTTCTTCTTTCCCTAATTCCAGATAATATTCTTTGAGTTTTGAAGGAAGTTTTACATTTAATCTTTTCTCAAGATCGAGAATCTGATTTTCTGAAAATCCGTAGTTTTCATTTTCAGATAGGCTGTAAAGGCGTTTAATCTTTTGAATATAATTCATCTTTGGCTTCTATTTTTACGAAGTGAAAAATAAACAATTAATTACAAGCCTGCAATTACTTTATAATGATAATCTCACTTTTTAAAAATGACAATCTCTTTATTTTCTAGTCATATTTTTTTGACTAATTGACTGGCGACGATATTCATCTGAACTTTGCAGAAAATAAAAAACTCGAGAGTACATTTTAAAAATTATGAAAATACTGTCGCTACTATTAATTATGATTTGCAGTATGAGCTGCCAATCGCAAACGAAGTCAAAAATGAGTGAAGAGAAAATAAATCCATTACTGTGCGATCCTGTAAGCGGAATGTGTGAGATGCCTGCTGGCAAAAAATCAAATGCCAAAACAGCTATTCCAACAGAAAATAAACCGGTTAAGATAATTTACTACACCGATCCTATTTGTTCTTCTTGTTGGGGAATTGAACCTCAGCTTAGAAAACTAAAACTAGAATATGGCGACTATTTTGAAATTGATTATCGAATGGGCGGTTTATTGCCAGATTGGAGCTATAACAGTGGCGGAATAAGCAAACCATCTGATGTTTCACACCATTGGGACGAAGCTAGTTTATATTACGAAATGCCAATTGATGGAAATGTTTGGCTTGAAGATCCCTTAGAATCTTCTTATCCGTCATGTATTGCCATGAAAGCAGCGCAAATGCAGAGTAAAGAAAAAGCGGTCTATTTTATGCGTATTCTTCGCGAAAAGCTTTATCTCGATAAAAAGAATATTGCAAAATGGGAAAATATAGCAGAAGCTGCAAAAATCGCAGGTTTGGACGTTCCGAAACTAAAAGCTGATTATGATGATGCCGAAGAACTTTTTCAAGAAGATTTAAATTTAGGAAAAACTCTTGGCGTAAGAGGTTTTCCAACTTTATTTTTAGCCAACGCCGATAATAATCAATTAACTGTTTACGGTTCTAAACCTTATGCTGCTTATGAAAATGCTTTGCTAGCTCTTTTCCCTGAAGCAAAAAAGAAGAATATTAAAAATGAAAATCCGCTAGATTTGTTTGAGATTTTCCCAACATTAGCTCCAAAAGAATATGCTGTTATTTTGGATAAATCAACTTCTGAAGCTACTTCTATTTTAGAGAAATTATATCAGCAAGGTTTATTAAAGAAAAAGACAATTAAAAATGGTTCGATTTATATTAAAAAATAAGTATACGAATATTGAAATTATACTCCATCGGAACATTTGGTTGACATGTAAGTTTTGGGCATCCCATAGAGACGTTTGACGTTATAAAATTGGCTCTTTAAAAATGTATTGAAGATCAAATTCTATTTCAAAAGCTTTCAGCTGTTTCTGGTATTCTTCTAGAAAAGTTTCTTTTTTATGATGCTGTTCTTGATTTTGAATATATTGAATGACATTCGGCACATGGCTTCTCGAATATGAAAAAGCGCCATATCCTTCTTGCCATGAGAAATCAGGTGATAATTTTTGTTCTTTAATCCATCTGCTACTTTCTGTTTTTACATTTTGAACTAATGAAGAAATGGATTGTGTAGGACGCATCCCTATAAAAACATGTATATGATCTGGCATACTATTAATACATAACATTTTATGGTTATTGGCCTGAATTATACCCGTAATATATTGATGTAATTTGTCTTTCCAATCCTTTGCAATTAATGCTTTTCTGTATTTTACCGCAAATACAAATTGTATATGCAATTGTGTGTATGTGTTTCCCATTAACCAACCAAACGTTCCTACGGAACGAAAAAAAAATAATTTTTAAAAGTGCCACCGATGAGATGTTCCTAACGGAACATTATTCGTCATATGAATACAAAATTTAAAAATGTTTGCTTTTAGCAAAGCTTCTAAAGGTTTTAATTATAATATTTTAAGACAAAAAATGTTCCTAGCGGAACATCTCATCGGTAGAAAAAAACCGTTTTGTTTGGTTTCGCCCTATCGGGACGTTTGATTGGCAAATGTTCCGTTAGGAACATCTCATCGGTAGAAAAAAAAATGTATTGTTGGGTTTCGCCCCACCGAGACGTTTGATTGGCAAATGTTCCGTTAGGAACATCTCATCGGTAGAAAAAAAAATGTATTGTTGGGTTTCGCCCCACCGAGACATTTGATTGGCAAATGTTCCGTTAGGAACATCTCATCGGTAGAAAAAAAAATGTATTGTTGGGATTCGTCCCATAGGGATGTTTCATTGGTTTATTAAATTTCCTTCAAAATCAAATCAGCAACAACATCTATTGCCTGATTAATTATCCCTTCTGGAGTTCCTTTAAACTCAAAACGTTTGGCAATTTGTTTTTCTCCAAAAATGATATGGATAAAAATAGTTCCAACAGGTTTAGACTCGCTTTCGCTTCCGCCAGGTGTAGTTAATCCCGTTAAACCCACACAGATATCCGAATTAATGTAACGGTAAAAGTTCTGAGCCATTAACTTGGTAACTTCTGCAGATTCGGCACTATATTGTTCAATTGTTCCCCACGGAATATGAAGCAAATCTTCTTTCATAGACGAATGATAACAAACCATTCCTCCTATAAGAATTCTTCCGGAATTAAAAACTGTGGAAAATTCATAACACATTTTTCCTGCCGAAGCGCTTTCTGCAAATGCTATTGTTAAATTCTTTTCTATTAAAGCCTTACAACATGCTGTTACCTTATCTGATGCCATATTGATTTAAATTTAATTGCACATTAATCTCATTTCAAATGTAGATTGTTTAAACACAAGTGCCTTACATAATTTCTTACAACATTTATAATATAAATAACTGTTAATTATGCAACTATAATGTTTTTTTCTATAAGGTTTTTGATCTATTTACAGGGTAATTTTGTAAATACAGCTTTTCTTAGTGACTTTATAAAAGTACAAGCCAGAAAAAATTAAAAGCCGAAAATAGGTTATTTAAAGAAAAGCTACAGACACGGATTACAGTGAAAACTGTAAAAGATTTAGGAAGGTCTTCATCGTGAAGATTCAATATTGGAAATAAATAACAAATCAAAAAAACACTATTATGGAAAAGCAACATAACCATGATTATGGTCAATTTGATCCTGATTATATCGAACAAAACACACTTGTAGATGGTTCTTATTCTAATGAAGATGAATTTAAACAAGTTCTGAAACATGATGAACGAGAATTTGGCGAAAGCGATCCCGATCATTACGAACAAAATACGCTAGTTGATAATGATAATTATGCACGAGATGAAGATCCGTATCAATATCAGGAAGAGTTTATTGAAGATCCTACGCATCTAAAAGGCGATTTTGAACCCAATACTACTATTCGTTCAGAAAACATTCCGAATCAGGAAAGAATCATCAATGAAGATGATGCCATTACAAACGACGGCACAGAAGATGACCTAAACGATGACTATGATCCGGATTTAGATTACGAAATTGATCGTGAAAAAGAGGAAGATTTGGATAAGGATGAAGAATTGGATGATTTTGACGCAGAACATTATCCTGAAAACCATCCTAGAGAATAGCAAAAATTATCGTAAATTGTAAAGCATTAATTTATGTCTATAGCAGTTCAAATTGTCTGGCTTTTTGTATTAGCAATTCCGATTGCCTGCATCAGCTGGACTGTCACACATGAAGAGATTTTTAGAGAACCGCATGAATGGTGTGTCAGACATTCTAAAAATGACAAATTTATACTGTCAAGAAAGTTTTTCTATCTCCTCACCTGTGAATATTGCTTTAGCCATTATGTTACAATTGCCTTTCTGATTATTTGCGATTATAAACTTTTGTTAAATGATTGGAGAGGATATATTTTGGCAGGGTTTTCTCTAGTTTTTATGGCAAATGTTTATATGAGTCTTTTTGCTCTATTGCGCCAAGCTATAAAAAAGGAAAAAGTCGAAATTGAGAAAATTGAGAGTGAAACTGACACTGAAAACAGTAAAAATTGAAAATTAAAAAATAACAAATAAGTATAATTAAAATTAATTGGCATTATGGAGAATTTGAATTTTATAGACCCATTATTACACGGAATTAAACCTGAAAGTAAACCGTTAAATCTGTCAGTAAAACAAATGGTTTGTGCTGGTGTAGGTGCTCTTGTTGCAGCGGCAGTTTTAAAACAAACGGGACATAAAAAAGTAGGTGCTGTTGTAGGCGGTCTTGCGTTACCAATTTTAGCATCGGCTTGTTATAAAAAATACAGTCAGGTATCTAAAGAAAAAATTGATGCGCAGGCAAGCAGCGGTATCGAATACAATCATTAAACGTTTAAATAAACTATCATAAAAAAGAGCGCTTATAAAAGTTAGACTGCACCCAAAAGTTTAGACAAATTAATAATTAAGTTTTATAATAATGAGCTCGATATTGTATCGGGCTCATTCCTTTTAGATTAAGTTTAATTCTGTCATTATTATAATAATTTATATACT
>Ga0308157_10000950_pt1 | contig 72169 bp, 70 predicted proteins | sample PhyBR1_FD_201035 | JGI IMG/M metagenome (GOLD analysis project Ga0308157, IMG submission 201035) | Phyllosphere microbial communities from UC Gill Tract Community Farm, Albany, California, United States - DLSLB.R1 | ecosystem: Host-associated > Plants > Phyllosphere > Unclassified | place: USA...
CGGTGGTGTCCACCTCTTCCCATTCCGAACAGAGAAGTTAAGCCCACCAGAGCCGATGGTACTGCGGTAACACGTGGGAGAGTAGGTCGGTGCCGATCCTTAAAAGAAACCCTTTAACAGCAATGTTGAAGGGTTTTCTTGTTTACAGCGGGTTGTGCAGTCTTTCAAAGCATGGCCGTGTTTGCTTAATCCCTCAATAACGGTATAAACGCACAATATGCCTTCCATGCCCCCCGATGGCAGTGGAAACCCCTTTTGGCTTGAACGGTCACTTTACTAGTGCTGAACCTTAAAAGGGTTGGAACGAAACAGCACAGCATCCTTGCTGCTTTTACGCTAAAAAATTATGATGGTTAATTGCTGTGTTGTTATACAGAATATATTAATACAGAATCCACAGCTTGTAGCGTTTCTCGCCCTAGCATCGTTTTTATTTTAAACCAAATATTTATGATCAGGAAAACGGCATTGCTATTACTAATCGGGCTTAGTGCCTTAAGTTGTAAAAAGAACAGAACTAAATCAGATTGTGCGGATAAAATGTGTACTAATGAGTTTCGCTCAGTAGTTTTCAGGTTTATGGACAATAAGGGAGAAGGGGCAGAAGTAAAAGATTTTAGTGTAATTAATCAAAGAACCGGCGAAAAGGTAGCGGCCAACTCGAGTACGAATAGCAACCTGGTAAAAGGCGCATTTATTATAGTCGATGACGGAAATGTTCGAACCTTATCTGAACAGGGCGATAACTTAAAAATTACCGGTACCTCAGTTCAAACCAACCAAACCAGATCTGCTGTACTTAAAGTAAACGGAGGCGAATGTGCCTGTCATATTGAGAAGCTTTCTGGCCCTGATCAAGTTGCATTCGATTAATACTCCTTATGGTTGAGTGAATTGTGTAAAACCGGTTCTTTCAAAAGCAGGTTAATTACATTTTTTAAGGCAGGATTTCTGTTCGCGTCTTTCCAGATCATGTAAAGCTCAGTGCGCTGTGGAATGTATTTAAGCTCTACAAATTTTACATTTTCCTTATAGCCGTATTTCAGGGCAGTAGGTACAATGGCAATGCCTAAACCTTCCTCTACCAGTTTGTATATGGTTAAAGCATTTACCGATTTATGAAAAGTTTTTGGCCTGAAGCCATGATCTTCACAAATGCTCATAATCAGGTCGTAATAAAAAGGGCTGTCATCGCTCGAGAAAAAGATAAAAGGTGAATTCCCAAGTTTTTTAACCTCTTCAAAGCTGGCTATTTTAAGGGGGTGGTTTCGGGGCAGTACAAGTGAGAAAGTATCACGATGGATGATACGCTTGGAAATGCCCTCCATAAAATGTTGTATGCGTACAAAGCCTACATCAAGCATATCCTTTTCCAGCAGCTCAATCTGCAGTTTGTTTGGCATTTCATCCAGATTTGTTCTGATTTCAGGAAAATCTTTGTTCAGCCTGAAAATTAATTCCGGGACAATTTTTTGAGCTGCTGATCCCAGGAACCCGATCCGGAGTTCACCTTGTTTGCCTTCATTGATATTTTTGAGCTGCTTTTTAACGTTCTCGATATGGCTAAATAGAAAATCGACTTCTGCTTTAAGGTATGTTCCGGCTTCTGTAAGTGTTACTTTTTTCTTGGTCCGGTCGAACAGCTGGGCATTAAAGATTTCTTCCATCTGTTTAATCTGCCGGCTAAGGCCTGGCTGAGAAATAAAAAGCCTGTCAGCAGCTTTCCTGAATTTAAGTTCTTCTGCCAATACCTGGAAATATTTAAAGTGCCTAAGTTCTATCTGATAACCCATGGTTATTACATATTGATGTAATTGGTATTTATAGGTATCAAATATAGCGGTTATTTTTGTTTAAAACCTTTTCTAAGATGAGCGAGCAACAGATTTTTAATTATGGAACAGACCATTTAACAGCCGATATTGCTCTGGCAATCTGCAATGGTACAATAAAGGGCACAATTAGTCCTGTAGTGCGTGATAAAGTAATTGAAAGCAGTAAAGTGGTAGACCGGATTGCACTTTCAGGTAAACCTGTTTACGGCATTAATACAGGATTTGGTCCGCTTTGTACCTCGATGATTTCGGCAATAGATACGCGTAAACTACAGGAAAACATTCTGAAGAGTCACGCCGTGGGTGTGGGCGCGCCTATTGATGCAGAAATATCCAGACTGATGCTGGTATTGAAGTTGCACTCGCTGGCACAGGGTTATTCCGGTATCCGGATTGAAACACTTGACCGGATGATCTGGTTTTTGGAGATAGGCGCTACGCCAGTGGTTCCGAAACAAGGTTCGGTTGGGGCATCGGGAGATTTGGCTCCTTTATCACATCTTTTTCTGCCCTTAATTGGTTTAGGCAAGGTGCACTATAATGGTGAAATTATCTCAACAGGAAAATTGTTGAAAGATCATCAGCTAGATGCTTTGCAATTAGGACCGAAAGAGGGCTTAGCACTAATCAATGGCACGCAGTTTATTGCAGCGCATGCCGTTAAAGTGGTTTCGCGTCTTGAAAATGTCCTTCAGTCTGCTGATATCATTTCGGCGATGATGATCGAAGGATTGATGGGTTCAGCCAAACCTTTCCATCACAAGCTGCACGAGTTAAGGCCTTTTCCGGCCAATATCGCGGTAGCAGCACAAATTAGTAAGCTGTTGGAAGGATCTGAGATAATGCCTTCGCACCAGGATTGTGCCAAAGTGCAGGATCCATACTCGCTTAGATGCATTCCGCAGGTTCATGGTGCTTCACGTACCTCCTGGTTACATTTAAAAGAAGCAGTTGAAATAGAATTAAATTCAGTAACCGATAATCCTGTCATCTTTAACGATGAACTGACTATCAGTGGAGGGAATTTTCATGGACAGCCTTTAGCGCTACCTTTAGATTATGCCTGTTTAGCGGCATCCGAAATCGGCAATATCAGCGACAGGCGCATTTATCTTTCGCTGGAAGGAAATACACCTGGTGTACCCAAGCTGCTGATGCGTGAAACTGGCTTAAATTCGGGTTTTATGATCGTTCAGTATACCTCAGCTGCGTTGGCCAGTGAAAATAAAGGACTTTGTTTTCCGGCAAGTGCTGATAGCATCCCTACCTCGCTGGGGCAGGAAGATCATGTAAGTATGGGCTCTATCAGTGGAAGAAAAGCTTTGCAGGTTATCGAAAATGTAGAAAAAATTCTGGGCATTGAACTCTTCTGTGCCGCACAGGCCGTTGATTATCACGCGCCATTAAAGCCAGGTATAATCCTGGCTGCAGTACACGACTTCGTACGCTCGGAGATTGATCATTTTGAAGAAGATCAGATTATGTACGATAAAATGGAGGCCGCAATTAACCTGGTGCAAACAGGTAAAGTGGTATCAGTAGCCAAACAGGCAGAGAAAACACTTCATTAAAAATTTTAGCTTGAAGAATATGAAATTTGCAGCAGAAATATTAGCGGGTATCCCGGCTGAATTACCGGATAAAAAGAACAGAGATACAGAACTTAGCCATGCGCCAGTCAGGAGAGCTGTTTTAAATGCGGCCGAAAAAAAACTGGCTTTAAAAAATGCCCTGCGTTATTTTCCTGCAGCGTGGCACGGTGAACTGGCTATCGAATTTTTAGCAGAGCTGGATAACTACGGGCACATTTACATGTACCGTTTTATGCCCGATTACGCTATTTACGCCAGACCAATTAACGAATATCCCTGCAAAACTATTCATGCAGCGGCCATTATGTTAATGATTCAGAACAATCTTGATCCGGCTATTGCCCAACATCCGCAGGAATTGATTACGTATGGCGGGAATGGGAGTGTTTTTCAAAATTGGGCCCAATATCTGCTAACCATGCAATATCTGGCTACAATGACCAATAAACAGACTTTAAACATCTATAGTGGCCATCCACAGGGTTTATTCCCCTCTGGTGAAGCTGCACCACGCGTAGTGGTTACTAATGGGATGATGGTGCCTAACTATTCTTCAACGCATGATTTTGAAAAATTTAACGCCCTCGGGGTAACGCAATACGGCCAAATGACGGCTGGGTCCTACATGTACATCGGACCTCAGGGCATTGTTCATGGCACGGCCATTACTTTAATGAATGCCTTCAGAAAAAAGGGATTTTATGGCAAAGATACCGTTGGAAAAATATTCTTAACAGCCGGACTGGGTGGAATGAGTGGCGCACAAACCAAGGCCGGAAATATCGTAGGATGTATAACTGTTTGTGCAGAAGTCAATCCGCACGCTGCCTTTAAACGAAGGGAGCAGGGGTGGGTAGATGAACTGGTCGAAAACCTGGATGACCTGGTTAACCGGGTAAAACTGGCACAATACCAAAAAGAAACGGTATCAATAGCTTATTTAGGTAATGTGGTTGACGTTTGGGAACGTTTTGATGAGGAATCGATTGAAGTAACCATTGGCTCCGACCAAACTTCATTACATAATCCTTATTCTGGGGGCTATTACCCAGTTGGTTTAAGTTTTGACGAAGCCAATGCACTGATGGCAAGTGCAGCCGGAGAGTTTAAAAATTACGTTCAAAATTCGTTAAAATGCCATGCTGCCAGTATCAATCGCCATACGGTTAAAGGCACCTATTTTTTTGATTACGGCAATGCTTTTCTTTTAGAATGTAGCCGGGCAGGAGCTGAAGTTATGGCTCCTAATGGAACAGATTTCAGGTATCCGTCGTATGTTGAAGATATTTTGGGCCCCATGTGTTTTGATTACGGTTTTGGTCCGTTTAGGTGGGTATGTACTTCAGGCAGTGAGCGCGACCTCGATATAACCGATAGAATAGCCAAAGAAGTGATGGAGGAGATCAAGCTTCAGGCTCCGGCTGAAATTGAACAGCAGGTACAGGATAATATCAACTGGATTACTGCGGCAAAAGCTAACCGGTTGGTGGTCGGTTCGAAAAGCCGGATTTTATATGCTGATGCGGAGGGCAGGGCCAAAATTGCTTTAAGGTTTAACGAAGCTATTAAAAACGGCGAATTATCAGCCCCGGTTGTTTTGGGCAGAGACCATCACGATGTAAGCGGAACAGATTCGCCGTTCAGGGAAACCAGCAATATTTATGATGGAAGTCGCTTTACTGCAGATATGGCCATTCATAATGTAATAGGTGATAGCTTTAGAGGTGCTACCTGGGTATCCATTCACAATGGTGGCGGCGTAGGCTGGGGCGAAGTAATTAACGGAGGTTTTGGTATGGTGCTTGATGGGACCCGGGAAGCTGGTGAAAAATTACAGCAGATGCTCTTTTACGATGTAAATAATGGTATCGCCAGAAGGAGCTGGGCGCGCAATAAGGAAGCCCGTTTCGCCATTGAGCGCGAAATGGAACGTACCCCTGCCTTAACCATTACCTTACCGCATTTGGTGGATGACAATCTTTTGGAAGGATTGGATTTATAAAAGTCCCAAAAAAGCGTTTCCGGTTAGTGGCAACGCTTTTTTTTTAAGTTACAAACTCACCATTACCTCTTTAAACAATTTTTTAATGATACCAATTTCCTGAGCGTATTGGGTGTTTTTCCGGCAGCCAAAGTATAAAGTGTTTTTCAGTTTGCTGCTACCTTCCCAGATCACTTTTATTTTCTGTTCTTCAACTTCTTTTTTGCAAAGAAAATCCGGAATAATAGCGAGTCCTTTGCCGCCCGATAAGCAGCGAACAATAGAATTTAAATTTGGTACAATATAATTTGGGCGGAAATCGGCATGTTTACCAAAATTAAGCTGCCAGAAACGCAGCAAGTGCTCCATATCACCCGCGGTTCCATACCATTTCTGTTGTTTCAGCCAGTCTTCCATGCCTTCCAAGTCATTCTTTTTAGCCAGTGCATTAAAAGTTACTCCATCGGTTTCTATACCACCTACCAATACAATGGTTTCAGAAGAAAAGGCTTCATGTTCTACATTGGGCGAATTTCCTTTCTGTGGAGTAATAATCAGGTCTAAAATCCCCTTATCCAACTGATCGAGCATTTCAGGGTATTCGCCAAAGCGGATAATCACATTAAATGGCAGCGTAGAAATGTACTGCTCGAGCGTAATCTGAAAGGTTTCGAAGCACATGCCTACGCTTATGGTTGGGGTATGTTTCTCCGTGCTTTTCTGAAAATGCTTTTCAGCATCTTCGAGCTTGGCCAGCGGTTCTACAATAAAATTATAGAGTACCTTCCCTTTTTCCGTTGGAATCATTTTCCGGCCTGTACGCTCAAATAATTTATAGCCTACATAACTTTCTAAAGAACTGAGGTGTAAACTTACTCCTGGCTGCGAGATAAAGAGATTTTCAGCTGCACCTGTTAGCGTACCTGTTTTATATATGGCCTTAAAGCTTCTGTACCATTCTAAATTAACCATAGTCTTGTTATTATAATTCTGATACAAATCTATAAATTAACTTGTTTTAATAATAGATGTGACTGCCGTAATTTTGTGTCATCAAAAATAAAAAAAACGAAATGACAAAAATATTCATTATAAACGGTGGTCAGAAATTTGGGCACTCTGGCGGAAAGTTTAACGAAACCATTACCAATGCTACAATCGATTTCTTTTCGCAATTACCTGAATTTGAATTACAAACGACTAATATTAACGAGGCTTATGATCCCAAAGCTGAGGTAGCCAAATACGTTTGGGCTGATGTGGTAATTTACCATACCCCAATCTGGTGGTTCCAGGTGCCACATGCTTTTAAACAATATATTGACGTGGTATTTACCGAAGGCCATAACAATGGGATTTACCATAGCGACGGCCGAAAATCGGATAATCCAACACGTAATTACGGAACCGGAGGTATGCTGCACGGCCGGAAATATATGGTTACCTCTTCATGGAATGCACCAAAAGAAGCATTTACTTTGCCAGGTGAATTTTTTATGGAAACCAGTGTGGATGATGGCGTATTATTTGGTTTCCACAGGATGAACGCTTTTACGGGCATGGAAAGAATCAATGGTGTTCATTTTCATGATGTAGAGAAAAATGCCGACCTTATTAAGGATCTTAAAAGATACACCGAACATTTAACCGAAACTTTTTTAAATACCGAAGTATATGAGTCTCTATCTAACTGCAATAGTTAAAAGTAAAAAAGAAACCACCGCTGAATTAAGATCCTTATTATTGGATATGGTTTCAAATTCGCGCAAAGAAGATGCTTGTATCCAGTATGATTTGCACGAAGCTGCTGATCAGGAAACCTTCATCTTTCAGGAAGAATGGAAAGACCAGGCAAGTTTGGATTTTCACAATGGCCAGCCTTATATCCGGGCTTTTGGGGCCCGGGCAAACAAATTGACAGAAAGTATTGCCATTTATAAAACCGATAAGCTGGCTTAATTACAATTTTGCGCGGCGGGCAGTAAGCGATGAACCTGCCGAGGCAATGACTACAAATGCTACTGCAAAACATTCTTTCAACGACAGATATTCGTGCAAGAATACCAATGCAGCCAGCGAAGCCATAGCCGGCTCAAGGCTCATTAAAATACTAAAAGTGCGTGCCGGCAGTTGCTTTAGTGCGCGCATTTCGAGGGTGAAAGGAATGGCACTTGATAGTAGCGCAAGTGCTGCGCCTAACCCCAGTAGTTTAGGGTCTAGTTGCCCTAAGCCACCGCCAAAAATACCGAACGGAAGAATTACGATGGTAGCAAATAACATCCCGATGGCAACCGCATCGCCACCTTTCATAATCTTAGAAATTCGTCCGCCCAAAATAATATAACCAGCCCAGAAAACACCGGCTAAAAGTGCCAGTAATACCCCGGCAATATCCAGTCCGGTGTTGGTCCATGGTGCAATCAGTGCAATACCTGCAGCTGCCAGTATTACCCATAAAAAATCAACCGGCTTTTTAGAACCTGCGATGGCAAGCAACAACGGCCCCACAAACTCTAAGGTTACACCTAATCCCACCGGTATCCGCGCAATCGCCATATAAAATACCATGTTCATGGTTCCTAAACAAATGCCATACAAGATTACGTATTTCCACTGTTTAAAATTTAGCTTCGAAAGGTTAGGCCTGAAAGCGATCATTAAAATAATGGCCGACAGACCAATTCTTAATGATGCTGTAGCAGCTGCTCCGATTTGAGGGAAAAGCCCTTTTGCAATAGCCGCACCACATTGTACGCTGATAATGGAGAGTAAAACCGCGGGTATGGGTGGTATATTGAATTTGCTTTTCATCTGGTGCTCGTAAAATGAGGCGCAAAATTACAGAATTATCGCTTTCCAGATTTTTTTAAATCAAAAAAGGAGAATCAGATTATGCCGATTCTCCTTTTAACACAATAGGTTATTAACAAAACAATTCCTGTTCATCCCGGTTTTCAGTTGGGATTTTCTTTAAAAAATCATCAAACAGCGGCCCTTCGTTATCAGAATAAATGCCATAGGCATCTAATATGTAGCCAATGTTTTTATCCTGATCTTCAACAAGGTACAATACTGAATTATCTGCCGGGTCCGAATCACCTTCAAAGCGATAAGTTTTTACGATGATTAAATCTTCTGGTTTATAAATGGTGCCAAGCGTTTTGCTTTGCATCTTGCCGTGATCGGTTATTTTTAATTCGTTATCTTTTCCTTTCAGCCTCAATTTCTCCAAAATTTGACTCAAAGTGTTCATTGCAATTGGCTGTTCCATAGTTATCGATTTTATACTATTTAAACAAGTGGTTTCAGAAATGGTTTTAATGTCAATCATTTAAAACAAACCAAATGGTAGTCAGTCTGTTTCTTATTAAACTAAATTTTTTGAACCATGAAAAAATATTTTCTAAGTCTTTTTGTTATTGGTGCGGCTTGTTTAAGTGCCTGTACCAAAACCGATAAGGTTATAGCTCAGGCCAACCTTACCGAAACTGCCAATCCAGCTAAAAGTATTGGAACAGCCAAATTTTATGCGCTGAGCGATGGAAAAATTAAAATGGATATTGAAATGAATTTTGCAGCAAGAGCCGATAGCAATGTGGCAGTTCATTTTCACGAACATGGCGATTGTGGCAACATGGGCGAAAATACCCATGGGCACTGGAACCCTACCAAAGAAGCACATGGTAAATGGGGATCGTCAGCTTTCCATAGTGGTGATATCGGTAATATTATGCTCGATAATAAAGGGCACGCGACCTTATCGGTAACTACCGACAGGTGGAGCATTAAAGCAGGCGACATTAAAAATATTATTGGCAGAGGGATTATTGTACACGGTGGTACCGACGATTATACCACACAGCCCACAGGAAACTCGGGTCCGCGGGTGGGTTGTGGTGTGATTGAAGCAGTAAAATAGTTAATCTTTGCCGGCTCTTTTAGATAGCCAATTTTAAGCGGTTAATTTTTTAGCCGCTTTTTTTATGCAATTTCGGATTTGTTGTCATCATCATAAAAAAACTAAACATTATGGCAACACTAAACGAATCGCAAGACCGCAAGGCAACAAAAGGAAGAACCCCAAAAACAGCACCAAGGGTAGACCTTACCGCAATGGTAGATCTGATGTTCTTACTAACCACATTTTTTATGCTTACCACTTCTTTGGGCTCGCTCAATGCGGCAGATATTGCTAAACCCGATGAAACCGGCAACACTACTGCCGATTACCCGGCATCCAGAACAATGACTGTTTTATTGGGGAAGAACAGCCAGTCGGTTTGTTACATGGGAACCACAACGGGGGCAGAAATGAAAGTGGTGGCGGTTAAAAATATTCAGGAAGAGATTATAGCTAATAAGCTTAAAGTGGCTAAAACACATGCCAATAATCCAGCAAAATACATGATTGTGATTATCAAACCTACTGCAACATCCAAATTCAAGGATTTTGTAGATCTGGTAGATGAAATGAAAATTGCCGCAATCAAATCATACGCAGTTGACGATGACCATGTCACCAGTGAAGAGTTAGCCTTTATGAAATTGAAAGGCATGTAAAGAGGCTAAAATCAGCGAATAAAACGAATATGAATAGATTTTTTTCTAATGAATAACTTGAATATGATAAATAATACAACGATTCTTGCGTATAGAAGTCAAATGGAGCGTATTTAGGCTGTTTATCGATTCTATTAAGGTAATGTTAGTTTTTTGTTAGATGCTTAATACTACGTCTGTATTGCTAATATGATTACATTCGTCGCAGTGTTTGGCCAGACATGAGGCGGCAATCCCGAAAAGCCTTTAATGAGTAGGGAGCTTAAAACTCAAAAAAAACTAGTATGAAAAGTTTAGAATTAAAAAATCTTAACGTTCAGGAAATGAACACAGCCGAAATGTCGCAGGTTGAAGGTGGTGGTATTGTTAACAATACTTTAACTGAAGTTTTAACTTCTCTTTCTACCGCTTTAAATGCTGTTGGTGCAGATACTTCAACATTTTTAAACAAAACAGTAACCAATGTTTTGAAACTTGCTTGGAGTTTATAAGCAAAGTTATCGCATCCGCTGTTCTGATTTTTCAGAATAGCGGGTGCCTTATTAACTAAATCCTATGGCTTTAAACAACTACTCAACTGAAAAAATTTCAAATACTGCTCTAGTTTATCGTTCTCAAATCAGTAAACCCAGTCAGTTAGTTTACATGGCTACCGTTGTGGCCATTTTGGCTGTGCTGGTGACCCTTCCCATAATTAAAATACCCATTAGCATTAATGGTACAGGTATTTTGCAGTCGACCATCGAAAAAACAGAACTTATTGTGCCTGTAAACGGCCGTTTAATAGCGTATAAACTCACTGACAATAAAAGATTGAAACAGGGTGATACATTGCTGGCCATTGATGCCGGATTACCCAAACAACAAGATGCTCTGGTTGAAACACGGAAAAACCAGATTACCCGTTTTTTACAGGACATCAGCATCTTGTTATCATTTAATGGCAATTCTTCCAGCCTTCAAACGGGACAGTATGTAGCCTCGTGGCAGCAATACATACAGGAATTGAAAAATGCCGGCATTGCCAAACGGCAGGCAACAAGCACTTTTGCGCGATACAATAAATTGTATCAGAATAAAGTACTTACGCAATCAGAATATGAAAAATATAAATACGAACTGGAGCAGGCTGAATCGGTTTATCTCATGGTGCGTACCAAATATAAAACCCAATGGCAAACTGAAGCCAATGGTTACCGCAATGAGCTGCGCGAACTGACTGGTCAGCAAGCCGAATTGAACGAACAGAAAAAGCAATATGTATTACGTGCCCCGGTTGATGGATCCGTTCAGAATTTAGTGGGTATGCAAAATGGAGCCTATGTTTTTGCTAATCAAAAAATAGGAGAGGTTTCGCCTGACGCTGGCCTGGCTGCATACTGCTATATCAATCCTGCTGATATTGGACTGATCAGGAAAGGTCAGGAAGTACATTTTCAGATCAATGCTTATAATTATAACCAATGGGGGCTTGCTGTAGGTAAGGTAATTGACATTGCGGATGATATTGTGATTTTGAACGGCAACCAGCCTGCCTTTAAGGTAAAATGCCTGATGAAAAGAAATTATCTGATGCTTAAAAACGGTTACAAAGGCTATTTAAAAAAAGGGATGAACTTTACGGCCCGTTTTAAAGTAACTGACCGCAGTTTGTATCAATTGCTTTATGATAAAGTAGACGACTGGGTTAATCCGAACCTGATCCAAAAAACATAATGAATACCAAGGTTAAGCAAAGAGATATTACCGACTGTGGTGCGGCCTGCCTGGCCTCAGTGGCTTCGCATTATAAGCTAAACTTAGCGGTTGCCCGAATCAGGCAGCTTGCAGGTACAGATAAAAAAGGAACTACAGTGCTGGGCTTGGTAGAAGCCGCCCAAAAGCTCGGATTTGAAGCAAAGGGTGTAAAAGCTCCTTTTGATAGTTTATTTAAAATACCTACGCCAGCCATCGCACATATTATCGTAAATGATATCCTGCAACACTTTGTAGTGATATACAAGGTAAATAATAAAATAATAGAGGTGATGAACCCTATAGATGGGAATGTGCATCGTAAAACACATGATGAATTTAAAAAGGAATGGACTGGTGCTTTGGTATTGTTGTTGCCATCAGAAGATTTTCAGATTGGCAATGAAAAAAAATCGATCCAGGGAAGATTTTGGAATTTGATTAAGCCGCACAAAGGCATTCTGACACAAGTTTTATTTGGTGCAATTGTTTATACTGTGTTGGGTTTATCTACCTCTATTTTTGTGCAAAAACTGGTCGATTTTGTATTGGTAGATGGTAACCGCAATTTGCTTAACCTAATGAGCATTTCGATGATGGTGATTTTGGTGGTGCAGCTGTTTATTGGCTCGGCTAAAACGGTTTTTACTTTAAAAACTGGCCAATTAATTGACTCGAAACTTATTTTAGGCTATTACAAGCACTTGCTTCGTCTGCCACAACAGTTTTTTGACACCATGCGCGTGGGTGAAATTATTTCGCGAATAAATGATGCGGTCAAAATCCGTACCTTTTTGAACGATGTGTGCGTAAATTTCCTGGTCAACATTTTCATTGTGTTCTTTTCATTTATCATGATGTTCACCTATTACTGGAAACTGGCACTGATTACACTCACCGTTATTCCCCTGTACCTCATCATTTATTTTATAACCGATAAATTTAATAAGCGCACCCAAAGGAGGTTAATGGAAGATGCTGCAGAGCTCGAATCGCAATTGGTTGAAAGTTTAAATGCAGTAGGCACCATTAAACGTTTCGGTTTAGAGGAGCACGCCAACGAAAAAACCGAAACACGTTTTATCAAGTTGTTGCAGGCTGGTTTTAAATCAAACCTTAACGCGGTAGTATCGGGTACATCAACCGAATTTGTTTCACGCCTGATTACCATTATTTTGCTTTGGGTGGGTGCAGGTTATGTGCTCAGCAATTCGATTACTCCTGGCGAGCTCCTTTCTTTTTATACCTTGATTGGTTATTTTACGGGGCCGGTTTCATCGCTGATTGGGATGAACAAAACAGTACAGGATGCAGTTATTGCTGCCGACCGACTGTTCGAAATTATGGACCTGGAAAGGGAAACAGATGAAAACCAGATTGAATTAAGTGCCGATAAAATTGGCGATATTCATTTCGAAAATGTATCGTTCCGGTATGGGAAAAGGCTGGCTATTTTCGAAGATTTGAATTTAACTATTCCACAGGGGAAATTTACAGCCATTGTGGGCGAAAGCGGATCAGGAAAATCAACTTTAATGTCTGTTCTGCAAAATATTTATCCAATACAATCCGGCAATGTGCGCATTGGTCAGTACGATCTTAAATACATTACCAACGCCTCCCTGCGGCGGATGATATCTGTAGTGCCACAACAAATTGACCTTTTTGCCGGTAATGTGATTGAAAATATTGCTATCGGAGAAGAAGAACCCAATATGCAACGGATTATCGATATTGCCACCAAATTAGGGTTAATGGGCTTTATAGAAGCTTTGCCCAAAGGCTTTCAAACCTATCTGGGAGAAAACGGAACCAGTTTATCGGGCGGGCAGCGCCAGCGAATTGCTATTGCCCGGGCTTTGTACCGCGAGCCTGAAATTTTGATTCTGGATGAGGCTACCTCTTCGCTTGATTCGGCTTCAGAACAACATGTACAGCGGATGATTGCTTTATTAAAAGCCGAGCAAAAAACGGTAATTGTAATTACCCATCGGTCTAGTACGTTGAATAATGCCGATAAGATTATCGTATTGGATAAAGGTCAGGTTGTTGAACAAGGGAGCCACCACGAATTAAAATATACGCTGAGCTAGGGCTCTTTCTGAAATTTGACGGGCAGTGCACCGGAGTTTACTTTGCTAAAACCGATTAGCCAACTCAGGAAGTTTAGATGAACCATCGGAACAAGCAAACTTTGCAAGTTACCAGCAATAAAAAAGGCGTTTTGCAAACTCGCAAAACGCCTTTTCTTAAAATTTATGCCGATTGATTAAATGCCAAAAGCAGTTTTAACCTGATCTACGTAATCTAATTTCTCCCAGGTAAATAAATCAACGGTAACTGTTTTTTCTTCACCGTTTGGAGTTCTGAAAGTTTTGCTTACTGTTTCTGGTGTACGGCCCATGTGTCCATAAGCTGCAGTTTCGCTATAAATCGGGTTTCTCAATTTTAAACGCTGCTCAATAAAATAAGGACGCATATCGAAAATCGATTCAACAATTTTAGCAATCTCGCCGTCTGTTTTACCTACTTTACCGGTGCCGTAAGTGTTGATGTAGATACCCATTGGTTTGGCCACACCAATAGCGTATGATACCTGTACCAAAATCTCATCAGCTACACCAGCAGCTACTAAGTTTTTAGCGATATGACGGGTTGCATAAGCCGCACTTCGATCTACTTTACTTGGATCTTTACCCGAAAATGCACCACCACCATGTGCACCTTTACCACCGTAAGTGTCTACGATAATTTTACGACCGGTTAAGCCCGTATCGCCATGAGGACCACCGATTACAAACTTACCGGTTGGGTTAATGTGGTACTCTATTTTATCATTAAACAGGTGCGCGTATTGCGGATTGTTTTTGATAATACGTGGGATTAAAATATTTACAAGGTCGGTTTTGATTTTAGCAAGCATGGCAGCTTCTTCATCAAAATCATCGTGCTGAGTTGAAATTACAATCGCATCGATACGAACAGGTTTGTTGTTATCGTCGTATTCTAAAGTAACCTGGCTTTTGGCATCCGGACGCAGGTATTTGATTTCGTTGTTTTCGCGACGTAAAACGGCAAGCTCCTGTAAAAGTTTGTGCGATAGGTTTAATGCCAAAGGCATATAATCTTCGGTTTCGTTGGTAGCATAGCCAAACATCATACCCTGATCGCCGGCACCTTGCTCTTCTTTATTGCTTCTATCTACACCCTGGTTAATATCCTGAGACTGCTCGTGGATAGCAGATAAAATTCCACAGGAGTTGGCCTCAAACATATATTCGCTTTTGGTGTAACCAATTTTCTTGATCACATCGCGGGCAATCTGTTGTACATCTAAATAAGTTTTAGATTTTACCTCACCGGCTAAAATAACCTGACCAGTAGTAACCAAAGTTTCGCAGGCTACCTTTGATTCCGGGTCGAAGGCTAAAAAGTTATCAATTAATGCATCCGAAATTTGATCGGCGATTTTATCCGGGTGACCTTCAGAAACAGATTCTGATGTAAATAAATACGACATTTATTAAATAAATTAATGATAAATAAACAATTTTATAATTGCCAAACCCCTTGGAAACAGGTGGTAAAATGATTGAAAGGAGGCATTAGCAATTTTTTTAAGTGGTTGCAATCCGGTCCCGAAGTGTCGGGATAGCAAATCAATCCACTTTTTTACTGCTGCAAAATTAGCATATTTTCTTTATTTCAAAAATTATAGATTATTTTGTGCATTCAATCTTACACTTTGCACACAAAGATCAATATTCTCTTTATTATCAATCCCATTTCAGGTGGGCGAGGTAAGCTGCGTATCCCCGATTTTATAGATCAGTACCTGGATAAGGAAAAGTTTAACCCCAACTTTGTGTTTAGCGAATACGTGGGGCATGCAGGGGAACTGGCCGACGAAGCCGCTACCAAAAATTTTGATGTAATTGTGGCCGCTGGAGGCGATGGAACCATTAACGAAATAGCCACCAAAGTGCTTAAACACAATAAAATACTAGGGATTTTACCCTTAGGCTCAGGCAATGGCCTGGCGAGGTTTTTAAGAATTCCTAAAAACTTAAAGCATGCGTTAGGCTTGATTAATAATTTTAAAACTGACCGTGTAGATACTGCTGAGTTTAACCAGAAGTGCTTTTTTAACCTGGCTGGTATGGGTTTCGATGCGCATTTGAGTTCCGTTTTTTCGAAAGATAAAAAACGCGGTTTATCAGGCTATGTAAAACTGGGCTTTCAGGAAGTTTTTAACTACAAGCCGCAAACCTATCAGTTAGCTATTGATGGTATAGCCTACAAGCGTAAAGCTTTTGCCATCAGCATTGCCAACTCCTCGCAGTACGGTAACGATGTGTACATTGCGCCCAATGCCTCGGTAAAAGATGGTTTGCTTGATGTTTGTATTATTAAGCCTTTCCCGATACTAAAACTGCCGGTATTAGGTTATGTAATGTTAAGGGGAACGGCCGAAAGTTCCAATATGATTGAAATTATTAAAGGGAAACATATTAAAATTATCAGAGAGCGGGCCGGAGCAGTGCATGTAGATGGCGAACCTTTACAAATGGGAACTGAAATCGAAGCATTGGTACATCCTTTATCGCTACAGGTAATTGTACCTTGAGGGAAGCGTTAAATGCTTACCGAAGATTAAATCAGCCATAACATTACCAATAAACTAATGGCTAATGAACTTATTTTACAAAACATGAAACCAAAGAAAAATAGTTTAAGCGATTTGGGTGGAATTATGTATTCTACCAATCCTGAATTCGAATACGAAGAAGAAGTTGATGATACCGTTACATCGCCTAATAACCAACAGGATTTACGGGTTATGCTCGATAAAAGGAAGCGTGGCGGTAAGGCAGTAACCTTAATTACCGGCTTTAAAGGCCGTACAGAAGATTTAGAAGTACTGGGTAAAATGCTGAAAACCAAATGCGGGGTTGGCGGCTCGGTTAAAGATGGCGAAATCATGATTCAGGGCGATGTTCGGGATAAAGTGATGGGCATTTTGCAAAAAGAGGGCTATAAAGCCAAAAAGGCTGGAGGATAAATTCCACTTTGCCTGATCGTCATTCCCGAACAGGGGGGAATCTCATTGCACGTTGCGAAAGCACAATTTGATGAACCATTATGCTTACAAATCAAGTAGAGCAATATCTAAAACATAAATTCTGTTCAAAACCCTCCTTTTACAAGATTATTCATGCCATATCCTGTTTTAATATTTCCTAAGCAGCTTTTTTGCCAGATGTTTATGAAAAAATTAAACGCATGAAAAAAGTAATTCTTTCCATTTCTCTACTATTGCTTACACTTCTGGCAAATGCTCAGAAAAGTGATCTAAGCAGGGATACAAATTTTTATCCTGCAAACAATCAAGGCTTTGGATTTGCCGTTACTTTTACAGTTGACAAGTTTACACGGATGGTTGATTATATAAATATTATACCGAATCAGCCATTAAGTAATCTTGTTTATTTGGAAGGTGCAAAAGAAATTAATCTTTTCGGTTATATTAATCCGGATAGCCTATCTTTTTACCGGTATAATGTTGTTGAAAATAATGAGAATCAGATTGTTTCGGATGCGATTCCTCAATCAAATAATACTACCACATTGGGTCGAAGAGAAGCTAAAACTCAGATAAATTTGGGGAAATTTAATGTAGAGAATAAAAAACTTACAATAAACCTTTATAAAATTACCAATCGGAGTGAAGTAGCAACTATCATTATTTACAATAAAAAAATTCAACCTGCATATATATCATTTATTGCCTTGAACGCCCTTATAAAAGGTGTGAGTGGAGTTGAAATGAAAAATAGAAAAGACTCTGAAAACATTAGTGTAAATCAAAATACCCTAAATCTGATGATCGTGATCAAAAGCACAGACTTAGATTTTGTTTATAGTGTTTATTTAAAAGATAAATCAACAGGGAAAATTGTATTCCGGTCAAACAATTGGCTTTATGGATATATAGTTCCAAGAACGCCCTATCTTTTAATAGGAGCTGAATATTTTAACAAACCTGGCGATTATGAAGTATTGATCATTCCCAAACTTTCTCAAAATTTTAGCTCTAAATCTATCACAGCAAGTACAACCCGGTATTCTTTTCATGTAAATAATACCCAAGCCAAGCTTTTCTCCGAAAAACAGCTCATCATTTATGGCCTGATCTTATGTGCCGTATGTGGCGCAATCTTCGCTGCCGCAGTAACCTATATTAAAAAGAAGGAAGCCCAGAAGTTGGCCATAAAACACCGTGATCAGGAAATGGCTAAGCTTCAGCTGGCCTCAGTTCGCTCACAGCTAAATCCACATTTTTTGTTTAATGCACTGGCTGGTATCCAAATGTTAATGAACAAAAATGAAACCGATAACGCCAACCGTTATCTGAGCAAGTTTGCCCGTTTAACCCGCAATGTGCTCGAAAATAAAGAGCTGATTAGTTTAACCGCTGAGAAAACCTTACTGGATGACTATCTGCAAATGGAGCAATTGCGTTTTGGCTTTCAATACAAAATAAGTGCTTCGGCTGATCTGGATACGGAGAATATCGAAATTCCAGCTATGTTGCTGCAGCCCTTCGTTGAGAATGCGGTTAAACATGGCGTAGCCGAAAAAGGGAATGCTGGTAAGATTGAAATCAACTTTATCGGGCAGGGAACAGATTTGGTATTGTGCATGACTGACAACGGAACTGGCTTCGATACCTCAAAAAATTACGATGGTTTGGGTCTGGCTTTGAGTAAAAACCGGATATCTTTACTCAATTCTATATACAAGGAAACACCGTTTGTACTCAATATCCTATCGGACAGCAACGGAACAACGGTTAATGTTACACTTACCCAATGGTTATAATATGCGGGCAATTTTAGTAGATGATGAAGCGGCCAATCTGGAAAATTTAAAGATTTTACTGGATAAACATTGTCCGGATATTAAAGTGGTGGCCTGTGCCACCACCATTAATGAGGCTTTTACACAGGTTAACCTGCACCATCCTGATTTACTTTTTCTGGATATCCAGATGGGTAAAACCACAGGGTTTGATTTGCTGAATAAACTTACGCTAAAAACTTTTGAAGTGGTTTTTGTTACCGCTTACGATAGTTATGGCATTCAGGCAGTAAAGTTCGCTGCTTTGGATTACCTGTTAAAACCTGTTGATCCGGATGAACTGAAAATCGCTGTCGACAAGGCCGAAATCAGGGTTAAAAATAAGATACATGGCGAACAGCTTAATTTTTTGCTGAACCAGATTAAAAAAAGCGAATCCAATATTCCGAAAATAGCATTACCTCAGCAGCATGAAATCCGCTATGTTTCGGTTGAGGATATTGTACGTTGCGTGGCTGATAATACCTATACCTTTTTCTTTTTGGCCAATGGCGACAAGATTTTGATCTCGAAACCGCTTAAGGAATATTCAGATTTGCTAAAACCGCATGGTTTTATCCGTACACATCAGAGCCATTTGGTTAATCCCCGATTTGTAAAAAGCTGGCTCAAAGAAGATGGCGGCACTTTACTGATGGATAGTGGTGATAAAATTCCGGTTAGTAAACCGAACCGTGAAATGGTTAAAGAGGTGTTGGGAAAATAACTTGCAAACCTCACAGGTTTTTGAAACCTGTGAGGTTTAAACCCTACATTTTTGTATTTTTGCGGCTATGTCAGTTATTAAACCCTCATTAGCAAAAGGTACCCGCGATTTTTCTCCGGTTGAAATGGTAAAACGCAACTTTATTTACGATACCATTAAAACAGTTTTCAAAAAATACGGCTATGCCGAAATTCAAACGCCGAGTTTCGAAAATCTTTCTACACTCACCGGTAAATATGGCGATGAAGGCGATAAACTGATCTTTAAAATATTAAACAGCGGAGAGTTTTTAAAAGATCCCAAAAAGAAATCTTTCGATTTTGCCGAAGAAGATAACAGCAATAAGCTGGTTTCTTTAATTTCTGAAAAAGCCCTGCGCTATGATTTAACCGTGCCTTTTGCACGTTACGTAGTCATGCACCAGAATGATATTACCTTGCCTTTTAAACGCTTTCAGGTACAGCCGGTTTGGCGTGCTGACAGGCCCCAAAAAGGAAGATACCGCGAGTTTTACCAGTGCGACGTAGATGTGGTAGGTTCTGAAAGCTTGTTAAACGAAGCCGAGTTTATCTTAATCTACAATGAAGCTTTAGGCAAATTAGGTCTTAAAGATTTCAGCATCAAAATTAATAACCGTAAAATTTTATCGGGTATTGCCGAAATTATTGGTAAACCGGATTTAATTATCGATATGACTGTAGCCATTGATAAACTGGATAAAATTGGTTTGGATGGTGTAAGCAAAGAGCTTTTAGAACGTGGTTTTACCGAACAGGATTTAGAAAAACTGCGCCCGGTAATTTTGCTTGAAGGCAGTAACGAAGAGAAACTGGCCAGTTTGAAACAAGTTTTAGCTGCTTCCGAAACTGGGTTAAAAGGTATTGCCGAAATTGAGCAGGTTTTTGCATATGTAGAAAGCCTTATTGCTTACAGCTTGCCATTAACGGCTAAACTGGAGCTCGATATTACTTTGGCACGCGGCTTAAACTATTACACAGGCTGTATTTTTGAAGTTAAAACCAACGAGGTTGCTATGGGTAGCATTGGTGGTGGTGGTCGTTACGACGATTTAACCGGCATGTTCGGGCTAAAAGATTTAACCGGAGTAGGAGTTTCTTTTGGTGCAGATCGCATTTATGATGTACTGGAAGAATTAAACCTTTTCCCTGCCGCTGCAGAAATAGGTACTAAAGTGCTGATCAGTAATTTCGATGTAGCAGCCGAGAAATATGCCTTGCCGATTCTACAGCAATTCAGAAATGCAGGTATTGCTACCGAGCTTTATCCAACTTCAGCCAAACTAAAAAAACAAATGGCTTATGCTGATGCCAAGAATATCCCTTACGTAATTTTAATCGGTGGTGATGAAATGACCAGCGGAGAACTCACACTAAAAGATATGCAAAGCGGCGAGCAGAAAAAACTAACCGTTTTGGGTATTTTGGATTTGATGAAATAGATTTTAGTTTTTAACCACAGAGATTCACTGAGGTTTCGCAAAGGAAACAGCGCATATTTAGCGTTTTAAAAATTACTTAGCATACTCTGTGGCTTATCTCCGTTGCCTCTGTGGTTAAATTTGTCTTCCAACCCGCAATAAAACCGGGAAATGCACATCCTTTTCTGCGTCATCACCCCAGGCTTCCTTTAATTCCGTAAACATATATTCCAAGGGGTTGCGTTCGTTGGCTTTTTTGTAATGTTGTAGCGCCGACCAGGTGTTTAAATAGCCAATTAACTGGTTAAAATTCCAGGCAGTTTTAATTTGAAAATGTGGTGCAACCAGCTCTTCAAAAGGGAAAGGAATGGTTTTATAATTTTCTTCGATGTAGCGGCGCTCGTTATCCCAATATTTGCCTAAAATATCCTCGTAAAGCTTATGCACGGCTTTATCTACTTTCTTATCGATGTTCATAATGCCGTAGCCAATCACAGCGAAAAGCCCGTCAGGTTTAAGTGTTCTTTTTACCTCTGCATAAAATGCTTCAAAATTAAACCAGTGGATGGCCTGTGCTACGGTTATAAGGTCGAAACTGTGATCACCGACTGAGGTTTGCTCGGCAGGTTCTACCTTATAGGTGATATTGGGCAGCTGTAAAGCGTTTTTCAGTTGGTTTTCGCTAATATCAGTGGCATAAACTGCATCGAAATGTTGAGCGAGTACGCGTGCAACCTGCCCGTTTCCTGTGGCGCAATCCCAGGCAGCATGCTTGTTTTGAGTTAACTTAAACAGATAATCATACAGTTCCTGCGGATATGTGGGGCGATATATTGAGTAGCCTTCAGCCTGGGTAGAAAAGTTATCTTTCATTTTTATTAATTATTGAATGATAGAAGGAGCGAATGGGGCAGGATAAAAAGAACTTCGCTCTTTCTTTATAAAATTATCATATTTTTGGTTAAGAACAGTTGTTGAATTAACATTTCATTCAAGCATTCAAAATTCTCTCATTAATTTAGCAACATGGATAAAAGCATTGGTACTGTACGCCAAAACGAAATCAAAGATGTAGAATACCGGTTGAAATCAATATTTGGTGGTTCTGTAGGTAATTTGGTCGAATGGTATGACTGGTACACCTATTCGGCTTTTGCGCTCTATTTTTCTCCGGCTTTTTTCCCGAACAGCAATCCAACGGCCCAATTGTTAGATACCGCCGGCATTTTCGCAGTGGGTTTTTTAATGCGCCCAATTGGTGGCTGGTTATTTGGCAGCATAGCCGATAAATTCGGGCGCAAACGCTCCATGACGCTTTCGGTATTGATTATGGCTATCGGCTCACTGATTATTGGTTTAACACCTGGTTATAAACAGATTGGTATTGCAGCTCCTTTATTATTGATCTTTGCGCGGCTGATTCAGGGGTTAAGTACAGGTGGTGAGTACGGCACTTCGGCGACATACCTGAGCGAAATGGCCACACGGAAACATCGCGGCTTTTATTCCAGTTTTCAGTATGTAACCTTAATCGGCGGGCAATTACTGGCCCTGGGCATTCAGTTAATTTTACAGAACTGGTTGTTAACACCTGCAGAGTTGCACGAGTGGGGCTGGCGGATTCCATTTTTTATTGGTGCAATCCTTTCTTTCATTGCTTTATATTTAAGGAGGCATATTGATGAAACCACTGCTTTTAAAAGTAAGCAATCAGCTGACAAAAAAGGGGGCATTGCTGTACTGCTTAAATACCCTAAAGAGGTTTTTACTGTTGTCGGCTTAACCCTCGGCGGAACCATCGCCTTTTATACCTTTAGTACTTACATGCAGAAGTTTTTGGTTAATACTGTGCATCTGAGCAAAGAAACCTCAACCACTTTATCATTTATCTCCTTATTGGTATTTGCTATTATGCAACCCTTGTTTGGCTTATTATCCGATAAAATTGGGCGCAAACCCCTGCTTATTGGCTTCGGCGTGCTCGGTACCTTATGCACCTATCCAATTTTAAGGAGCTTAACCCACGAAACCGATACCACCATTATATTCTTGTTGATGATCGCCGCGCTGATTATCGTGAGTGGGTATACGAGTATTAATGCCGTTGTTAAAGCCGAGCTTTTTCCTGCGGAGATCAGGGCTTTGGGGGTTGGTTTGCCCTATGCTTTAACAGTAGCCATTTTTGGCGGAACTGCAGAATATTTCGCTCTTTGGTTTAAAAATATCGGGCACGAAAGTTATTTTTATTGGTATGTTACCGGTTGTATTTTAATCTCGCTTATTTTATATACTACGATGAAAGATACCAAACACCACTCGAAGATCGAGGATTGATTTGGATGTTTGCATTGCTGGCGATAAAATCGCCATTCTCACGCATCCGCGTTACAAACACGAACGATAAAAAGCGTTTTTCGTGCTAATCCGTGCCTCCGTGGTATCCGGATGTTGTTACAGGTAATTACTCACCTCAATCAAATTCATATCCGGATCACGCAGGTAGATGGAAATAATTTTACCAGTAGCCCCAGTTCGCTCTATGGGCCCTTCTTCAATTTCAATGCATTTCGCTTTAAGTTCTTCTATCACCGAAGGCAAAGGAAAATCGGTAATGAAACATAAATCAGCGGTACCCGGCATGGGTTTAAAGGCTTTTGGTTCAATTTCACTTCCATGCTGATGGAGATTGATTTTCTGGTTGCCAAATTTCAGGGCCTTTCGGTTATCTCCAAACTCAATAATTTCCATTCCCAGGGCCAGGTTATAAAAACGGCAGGTACTTTCCAGATTTGAAACCGTGAGTACGAGGTGATCTAAATTTTTAATATCCATAATTGTCAGTTAGAACTAAAGCCTGCATCCTTTTGTTTTAGGTTCAGGATGTTTACTTCCGATATTTGGTTAGTATTTATCGAACAACAAAATAATCAAATTTTATATATTTACCATTATGCAAAACCTGCCTCCTTTAGCTGAACGTATGCGCCCTCAAAACCTCGATGAATATGTTGGTCAACAGCATTTGGTAGGCGGGGGAGCTGTATTGCGCAAGGCGATTGAGAGCGGTCAGCTGCCGTCCATGATTTTCTGGGGGCCGCCGGGCGTGGGCAAAACCACTTTAGCCTATATTATTTCGCAGGCGCTCGACCGGCCGTTTTTTAATTTAAGTGCCATTAATAGTGGGGTGAAAGATATCCGCGAGGTCATTGATCGTGCAGCACAGTTGAAGGACAGCTTTTTAGGTTTGCCCATTTTGTTTATTGATGAGATTCACCGCTTCAGCAAATCTCAACAAGATAGTTTGTTAGGTGCGGTAGAACGCGGATTGGTTACCTTAATTGGCGCCACTACCGAAAATCCATCGTTCGAAGTAATTTCCGCTTTGCTCTCGCGTTGCCAGGTTTACATTTTAAAATCGCTTACTGAGGCAGAGCTCGCAGGTTTGTTGCAAACAGCCATTAAGAAAGACCGTATTTTATCTGCCAAGAAAATTACCATCAAAGAGCACGAAGCGTTAATCCGTTTATCGGGGGGCGATGCCAGGAAACTCTTAAATGTACTCGAAATTGCCATTAACGGTATCGGTGGCGATAAAATGGTGCTTACTAACGAAAATGTTTTAGCCCATGCCCAGCAAAACCTGGCCTTGTACGATAAAGCTGGCGAGCAGCATTACGATATTATTTCGGCCTTTATCAAATCAATCCGGGGTAGTGATCCGAATGCTGCGGTATATTGGCTGGCCCGCATGATAGAGGGTGGTGAAGATCCTTTATTTATTGCGCGGAGGTTATTGATTTTATCCTCAGAAGACATTGGTAATGCCAATCCAAATGCCTTGTTGCTGGCCAATAATTGTTTTACAGCGGTTAATGTAATCGGTTACCCCGAAGCACGGATTATTTTATCACAGTGTGTTACCTATCTGGCCAGTTCGCCCAAAAGCAATGCAGCTTACGAAGCGATAAATAAGGCTCAGGCTTTGGTTAAACAAACGGGTAATCTACCTGTGCCTTTACACATCCGCAATGCCCCAACCAAACTGATGAAAAATATTGGTTATGGGAAAGATTACCAGTATTCACATGGCTATGAAGGTAATTTTTCCCCGCAGGAGTATTTTCCGGATGAATTAAGCGGAACGAAACTGTACGATCCGGGAAAAAATGCTGCCGAAGAAAAACTGAGGGAAAAGCTAAGACAGAACTGGAAAGACAAATACAATTACTAGTGTAACATTTCATTAATAAGTGATACTAATAACTAAATTAGCAATTAACCTAAACACCATATGCTGAGTACTTTTTTAAGTCACCAAAGAAAATCTTTTTGGCGTTCGCGAAATAAAGGCGGAAGTATTGCAACACAAATCATTATTGGTTTTTTTATGCTTTATTTCCTCGTTGTTGCCGTAGGGATCGGTTTTGGTATGACGATCTTTCTTCCCAAAATTTTTCCGAACCAGAGCATCATGACGAGCTTTAATGGAATAATTTTATACTATTTCGCCTTCGATTTCCTGATGCGTTTGCAGCTTCAGGAAATCCCAACACTGAGTATCATTCCCTACCTGCACCTTAAAATTTCAAAGCGTAAAATCATTAATTTTTTAAATGCAAAAGCACTTTTTTCCGCATTTAATGTTTGGCCGCTCTTTTTATTTTTCCCGTTCATCTTTCTCGAAATTGGTGGGGTAGAAGGGCCGTTGGTTGCGTTCATGTATGTTATTGCCATTCTTTCCATCATGGTATTTAACAACTATTTTATATTGTACCTTAAACGGAAATCGATTACAAACATATTTTTTACCCTGATTGGCCTGGCTATAGTCGGCATATTTGCCGCTTTAGAATATTACAAGGTAATTTCTATCATGGCCGCATCTAATTTTGTTTTTAGTCAAATGACAGACAGGCCTTACCTGGGATTGGTCTTCCCAGGCATTGCTGCGGCGATGTTTGTGATCAATTCGAACTACCTGCGCCGGAACCTTTACGTAGAAGAACTTGGGGCTAGGCAAGAGAAAAAAGTAAGTACCGATTACCCTTTCTTAAACCGGTTTGGTAAGGCTGGCGAATTGGCTGCGCTCGAACTTAAATTAATATTGAGACATAAACGCCCGAGATATTCTGTAATAATGGGGGCAATCTTCCTGTTATATGGCTTTCTTTTTTATAAAGCGCCTTACATTGCAAGCGATTCTTTTGGCAAGATGATTTTCGCAGCCATTTTTATGACAGGTTTTTCTATCCTGAGCTACGGTCAGTTTATGTTTGCCTGGCAAAGTTCGCATTTTGATGGACTGCTCATTAATAAAATTGATTTCAAAGACTACATAAAGGGTAAATTCCTGCTTTTTACTATAATTTGTACTATTGTAACCATTCTGGCGAGTTTTTATGCCTTCTTAAGTCCGAAACTGTTGTTGCTGCACCTGGCCGCCTACTTATACAACATCGGCTTTTGTACGGTTTTGGTTTTGTACCTGGCTACATTTAACTACAAAAGGATTGATATTACCCGTAGTGCAAGCTTTAATTTTCAGGGCATGGGTGCCACACAATGGATTCTGATGATTCCTTTCGTCCTACTCCCTTATCTCATTTATTTGCCTTTTGGTTATTTAAACAGACCGTATCTCGGCTTAATGGCCATTGGTTTCTTTGGTTTAGTGATGTTGGCGATGAGAAGTTACTGGATAAACTACATTGCCAGAAAATTAGAATTAAAACGTTATAAAATAGCCGAAGGCTTTAGAGAATAATTATGATTTTAGAAGTTAAGAATTTACAGAAAGTTTATGGCGACAAAACCGTTGTAAACATTAATGATTTGCAAATAATGGCTGGCGAAACCGTTGGTTTAGTAGGCAATAACGGTGCAGGTAAAACAACTTTCTTCAGGATGCTTCTAGATCTGATCCGCCCTACCCAGGGTGAGGTGCTATCGAAAGGCGAAAATGTAATGCAAAATGGCGATTGGAAAAACTATACAGCCTCCTTTTTGGATGAAGGGTTTCTAATTGATTATTTAACGCCCGAGGAGTATTTTATATTTATCGGAAGCTTACATAACATGAGTGTGGCCGATGTTTCAGCTTACCTGAACCAGTATAACGAGTTTTTCAACGGCGAAATTTTAAACAGCGGCAAATACATCCGCGATTTTAGCAAGGGAAACCAGGTTAAAGTTGGGATTGCAGCTGCGCTGATGCAAAAACCTGAGATTTTAATTCTGGATGAACCTTTTGCCAACCTTGATCCCACCACGCAAATCCGTTTAAAGAATTTATTAAAAGCGCAGGCAGGCAACATGACCACCTTTATTTCAAGCCACGATTTAAACCATGTTACCGATGTATGCCACCGGATTATCCTGGTCGAAAAAGGGAGAATAATTAAAGATTTTAAAACAGACGAAAATACATTGCAGGAGTTGGAAAGCTATTTCTCCGCCTAGTTTTTGTACTAAGAATGATACAATGTGAAAGCGCCTGCCTAAAAGCAGACGCTTTTTTTTCTTAAGAAAATATTCTTTTTGGCACTATTAATCAAAATTAAGCCGAAAATACGAGCAGCGTAATTTTTGGCATTGTGTTTGAATAGAACGAGTAGAAATTATAAATCTAGATTATTATGAGTATTTCAAAATTAAAAATAGCGACATTGAGTATAGGGTTAGCGGTTGGTTCGATGGCATTCCAAAGCTGTGATAGTTTAACTAAAACACAAAAAGGAGCCGGAATTGGTGCTGCAGCTGGTGGCGTTATTGGTGCCTTAATTGGTAAGAAAGCTGGTAATACTGCTGTTGGTGCTTTAATTGGTGGTGCTATTGGTGGTACGGCCGGAGCGTTTATCGGACGTAGAATGGACAGACAGGCAGCCGAAATCCAAAAAGCAATTCCTAATGCAGAAGTTATTCGTGAGGGTGAAGGTATTATTGTAAAATTTGACAGTGGTATTTTATTCGATTTTGATAAAACGGCTTTAAAAGATGCTGCTAAAACTAATATTCAGAGTCTGGCTTCATCACTAAATCAATATCCTGATACTGATATCAAGATTATTGGTCATACCGATAGCCGTGGTACAGAACAATATAACATGGGCTTATCAGAAAGAAGAGCCGCTGCAGTTAAAGCATATGCTGTTTCACAAGGTGTGCCTGCCAGCCGTTTAGTAACTATTGGTAAAGGTTTTGCCGAGCCAATTGCCGATAACGAAACTGATGCCGGACGTGCAGCAAACCGCCGTGTAGAGATCGTAATCGTTGCGAATGATGCATTAAAAGCTACAGCACAAAAACAAGGATAATATTGCAATTTTCCTCTACCTATGAGGTCATTATATATGCAGCCCCGGTGTACATCCACCGGGGTTTTTTATTTTAAGTTATACCTTGTAGTCAAATGTTACCATCCGGCTAATCTCTTATAAGTTTATCGTGCTGAGCCTGTAGAAAGGCTTTAAATAAATTTTTTGTCTCCTCAAAGGATTACACCGTGTAAGTGTGGTGTCTCACATTAAGAATAAATATCTTCGAAATAACTAACGACGAGCGATTTCATGAGCATTTCCTGTTCCAGCATGGTGTAAGGTGGAATGGCCTTAACTAATTTCCAGTGAGGCCAGCCATCCTGATCTAAACCCTCCAGTTCGTAAAATCCCATTTCACTTAATAGACGACAGGTTGCAATGTGCATCAATTCTTCTTTCTGGCGCTTGCTGTATTTCTTTGGGCCTTTGCCCAGCTCCTGTACACCAATTAGAAAAAGCATTACTTTTAAATCAGGAAACTCCGAATCAAATTCTTTTGAAATCTTCTCCTGTAAAACTTTCCACTTGGCATTAATCTCCGAAGGTTTCATGTGTTGTTTTGTTAATTATTAATTTTTCAGATTTTATTCTGCATTTGTAAGGTTCTTTCTCAGTAAAACCGGTCGGTTAAGAGCGTTCAATACCCCTTTAAATTCTTCGGTTTCCACTTCTGCAAAGATAGTGTAAAAAGGTGTAAGCCGCAGGTAAAAAGGTTTGTGCTTTTACTGTCAAAGCTTCCATCTTAATTGTATTTTTGGTTACATTTATAACTTATGAATACAAATAAAATAATCAACGCTGGTGTATTGGCTTACGGCATGTCGGGCAAGGTTTTTCATGCTCCATTTTTAGATGCACATCCTGGCTTTAATTTAAAAGCAATAGTAGAACGCAACAAAAAGGTGGCTGTTAACGATTACCCTAATATTATAAGCTATAACAGTGTTGATGAACTTTTAACGGATAACGAAATAGAACTGGTTGTAATTAATACCCCAAACAACCTGCATTATGAACATGCAAAAGCAGCTTTAAATAACCATAAGCATATTTTGGTAGAAAAGCCTTTTACCGCAACAACTGCACAGGCAAAAGAATTGTTTGAGCTGGCCGATAGCGTAGGCAAGCAAATCTTCTTTTATCAGAACCGCCGCTGGGACAGCGATTTTACCTCGGTGCGTAAAGTGATTCAAAGCGGTAAACTGGGTAAACTGGTTGAAGTACACATGCGTTACGATCGTTACCGTAACGTAATCGGGCCAAAAGCATTTAAAGAAAACCCGGTTGAAGCCAGTGGTTTGTTATACGATTTGGGACCTCATCTTTTAGATCAGGTAATCGGTTTATTCGGTAAACCCTTAAGTTATCACAAAATTTTAGGTAAAAACAGAACAGGCACTTTGGTTGATGATTACTTTTCGATCCAGCTAAGTTATCCGGATAGTTTAAATGTTTTTGTTACTTCGAGTATGTTGGTGGTAAACCCGCAGGCAGGATTTGTTTTACATGGGATGAACGGGAGTTTTATTAAACATAGAACCGATATCCAGGAAGAACAGCTTTTGGCTGGGATGAAATTAAGCGATCCGGCTTATGGCATCGAATCTGAAAGCAAAGATGGTGTGTTAACTACTATTGATATAGACGGCAATAAAACCGAGGAAACCATCCCATCAGAAGTTGGAAGCTATCTGCCACTTTTCGAAGCTGTTTATCAGGGCATTGTTCACCATAAGCCTTATCCCGTAACGCGCGAGGATGTTTTAACACAAATGGAAATTATAGAAAGCCCCGCAACTGCATAATCCTGATGATGAATTCTCTTCCATTTGCCTACCTGATTCCAATTTTCCTGATTGCCATTTATTTAATTCTCAAGAAAAAGAAAGTGGCCGTAGAGCCCTTAACCGATGTAGATAAAAAGATACTCGACGAATATGTGGAATACTATCATAATCTCGACTCGACTGATAAACTTAAATTTGAAGAGAAGGTAGCTGCTTTTTTCAGTACAGTTAAAATTGAGCCGGTTGGTTTAGAAATAACCACCCTCGATGAATTGCTGATTGCTTCAAGTGCGGTAATCCCGATTTTTGGTTTCGACGATTGGCAGTACCAGAATTTAACCAGTGTTTTATTATATCCCGATGCTTTTAATAAAGATTTTCAGTTTGAAGGAGGTGAACGGAATATTATGGGCATGGTAGGTACAGGTTATATGAACGGGCAGATGATTTTATCACGATCGGCACTTCGCCACGGTTTTTCCAAGAGTGCTGGTAAAGAGAATACAGCTATCCATGAATTTGTTCACCTGTTAGATAAATCGGATGGGGCAACCGATGGTGTGCCTGAAAATTTAATGGCGCACGAATATACCTTGCCATGGATTAAAATGATGCATGAGGAAATTGAAAAAATTGAAGACAATAAATCGGATATTAATCCTTATGCCACCACTAATGAAGCCGAATTTTTTGCGGTAGTTTCAGAATATTTCTTCGAAAAACCTGAGCAGCTAAAAGATAAGCACCCGGAATTGTACCATCAGTTAAGTCGTATTTTTGCGCAGCAACCAGCCGGATAGTTTTAACAATTGGAAAGAATGAAATTAATTATCACATTGCTCTGCAGTTTGGCATCGATTGGTGTATGTGCACAAAAAACATACTCACTTAAGCAAAATTACCCTACGGGTAATAAGTATAGTTTTTCGTTTATTTCAGATCAGATTATCAATCAGAAAATTAGTGGAAGGAGCATTAATTTAACGCAAACTATCGGTACCGACTATACTTTTGATATCACTGAAGGACATAATGGCGATAAAGATATAAAAGTAACCTACAACAGGTTGTTCATGAAATCTGCCGCAATGGGGAATACCATGAACCTCGATTCAGACGAAGCAGACAGTACAAAGAAAGGACCCTTTGCTGGCTTAAAAGGAGCGTCTTTTTACATGACAGTAGCTTCAAATGGTGGTATTAAAACCGTAGCTGGTATTGACCGGATGCTGGATCATGTGGCGGGAAAGATGACTACGGATACCGCTAAGCTGAAGGCTATCAAAAATGCTCTGGGTAAAAAGTTTAGTGCTGATGCTGTTAAACAAACCATGGAGTCTTCTTTTAAAATTTATCCAGAAAAACCAATAAAGATAGGGGATAGCTGGACAGTTGATACCAAACTGCAACTGAGCATGCCTATTGAAACAATTACTCAATATACCTTAAAAGAGGTGAATAATGGAATTGCTACATTGAGCGTAAAGGGAAGCTTAATTTCGAAAGGAAGTTTTGAGGCCATGGGCAACAGCATGGAAACCGATTTAAAGGGCACGAACTCCGGTGAAGTTGCTGTTGATTTAAAAACAGGCATCGTATTGAACAGTCACCTGCGCATTGAGTTGTATGGTAAAATGAAATCGATGGGGCAGGATATCGATTTTGAAATGCAGGGCATAAATAAAATTGTGGGAAAAGCGATTAATTAGTAAAATTTAGTCCTTACAGGTTGTTAAAAACCGATAAGGACTGATGGAAGTTTATAAACTACCCGTTAAAGCTACCAAAAACTCTGTCGGGATTTCGAGGTGGGGTATATGTCCACAAGCATCAAATTCAATAATTTTGGCACCAATAATTTTAGCAGCGGTTTGTTTACCCAATAAGCGGTATTGGCCATGTATCGCCTGCTGATCTGGTGATAATAAGCCCTTACCTACAATGGTTTTATCTTCTTTGCCAATAAAAAGTACGGTTGGTACTTTAAGGTTTTGAAATTCATAAACCACAGGTTGTTCGTAAATCATGGTAAACGTCATGGCTGCTACTTTGGCCCAGCGTGGATAATCGGCGCCTAGCGTAACCCCTCCGGCAATACTCACCAGATATTCGTATTCTGGTTTCCAATAAGTAAAATAAGAGTCCTGATAATATTTACGTATACTTGATGCAGTAGTTTTAAGCTCGGTTTTGTATTGTTGCTCGGTAGTTACGTAAGGAATAAAGGTTTTATAATCTTCAAGCCCGATTGGGTTTTCGAGTAAAAGTTTCTCCGTTCTTTCAGGAAACATTAAAGCAAACCGTGTGGCAAGCATGCCACCCATGCTATGGCCCAAAACTACCGTTTTCTGGACACCCAGTGTATCCAGTAACCTGCTGTTCCACGTAGCCATTTGGTGGAAACTATAATGGATAAAAGGCTTTGATGATTTACCAAAGCCGATTTGGTCGGGTACAATAACACGGTAGCCAATTTGGGTTAAGGCTTTAATTACGTTGGTCCAATAATAACCTCCAAAGTTTTTGCCGTGAAAAAGAATAGCGGTTTTACCATTGGCAGCCTGTGTGGGCTGAATATCCATATAGGCCATTTTAATATCCTGGCCTTCAGTATTAATCGGGAAATATTTTACGGGGTAGGGGTACTTAACGTTTTCTAAAGTGATAGACAGGGTATCAATTTTTTGTGCTTTAATCTGGCTAAAAACGAAGAGAGAGAGGGTAAATAAAAAGAAAAACTTCTTCATGGATTGGGTATTGATATAAAAACTAAACTAATTGGCCCAAGTTATGCTTTTGCCAATTAGTTAGCTTAAAAATCATGCCCTTTTTACATGATCAGCAATTAGATGTAAGTGCTATGACGATTTAATTAATCTTTGAGTATCTGTTTCAAATATTTTACAGGCATCGCAATGGTTGTCTCATCAGATAAACTGCCGGAAATTTTATCGATCTTAACTTTGTCGATTTTAATTTCAGACTTTTCAAAAGTATTAATGGTTAAATTTGCGATATTTTTATTTTCCTTTGGTTCTCCCTCAATATTTATTGATGAGTTTTTACCGGTAATATTTAATTTCTGATAATTGATATTGCCTGAATTAAAAACTGAACTATCTAAACTGATGTCTACTTTTTTAATGTCAGTTTGATTAATTACCCTGTTAACTTTTCCATTTGAACTAAAGGTAATTGGTGAACCGAATATTAGCATTCCTGATCTCGTCACATTAATGCCAAGGCTGTCAGTTTTTGCAGTTAAAACAACGCTGGAAGCATTGTTAAGGTCAAGTTTATCAATATTTGGGCCATACACTAATATTACGATGCCATTGCGGTGGTTCCCCGATCTGTCAAGCTTATCGCTAAATTTGATTTGTAGTGCCCCGGCATTATTAATATTAACAGCAATGTCGTTTTTCAAGTCCTTAGGTACTTTTACCCCTGATTTTACACTTTTTATAAGATGTAACTCTAAGTAAATTCTTTTTGCATCCGGAACATTCACACTAGAAAAAGGCGTATTGATGGGGATAGAAATTCTATCCTGATTCACCTTTTCAAAAGGTTCTGCATTTATCTCTTGCTCCTCTACAAAGTTATCGCCTTTTGATGGGCGGTAATTTATTTTAACATTTACCGCCACAACTATTATTGGGATAATAATGAGCAGTGCTGCAAGCGTGATGAGTAATTTATTACTTGTTTTCATTCTTTTAAGCGTTAAAGTTTTCTTTTATAAACGTTTTGTATTGGCTTTCCAGTTCATCAAAATCAATGTTAAGCAGGTAGATATTCCTGAATACTACAGGCAGTTCATCTGCTATAAACTGTTGTTTCCTATAGGTCTTTATATTGGCTGTGGCTGCTTCATCTACAAAAAAGCCTATTCCTCTTTTATTATTGATGATGTTTTTGTTTTGCAGCAACTCGTAGGTACGCATTACTGTATTGGGGTTTACTTCCATTGATACAGCCAGTTCCCGTACCGAAGGGACTTTCTCATCGGCTTTCCATTTTCCTAACAAAATATGCTCACAAACATATTCAGCTATTTGAAGGTATATTGCCTTGTTATCTCTAAATTCCATATCTATACCTTTATAATTAAACTTCTTTTTCTTTAAGGCGAACATAAGTGATTAGCCAAATAATCAGACTAAGTGCAACTGATGACCAGAAAAATATAGTAAACACAAAATCCTTTTCCATAAGATTAGAACTATTTATACGGCTTTTCCCTTCAGTTACCCAGCTTCCAAACTTGATGGTTACGAAAATGATGATAGCAAATAATGCCGTTACCGATACAGCGGTTTTGATATAATGAAAGCGGTTAAAATAGATTGACCCCAATAAGAAAATGCTCGAGAAGAAAAAAGGTAGTGCAAATAGAAATTTGAATTCTCTTTCCGATGTTAAATCGTCAACCAAAGTACTAAACACAACTTTGGTTAATTGACCTGTATTGTAGTTGGTGGCTTTATTGTTCTGCCATAACTCATTAATGTAGTTTAAAAAAAAAGCATCAATAACATAAAAAATGAGCAGATAGCTGATGATGCTAAGAATTGTTGAAAAAACAATAGCACAAATAAATTTTTCGGTAGCAGAAGCCGGGGTCATTAATTCCATAATGGCTTTTGATTTCTGTCCAAATGCACTAAAATAGGCACTTGCTTCAATAGTCAAAAACAAAAAACCAATAGCTATAAAAGTAGGTAGGCGGAAACCGAGTTGAACATGGCCATGATCATCCCATCTGTAAAGTGACCGGTTGAAATCAGGGATGTTAAAAAAGTAAAAGCCAACTATAATACCTGCCAATACCACCAGGCTCATTAAATAAATTTTTCCAAACTCCAGCCATTGCCTTTTAAGCAATAAGCCAAATCGATTCATATTAAAAGTGTTGTTCATGGTTTAGCTGAATAAAGGTTTAAATTTGGTTTTCTCGGCAAGGATGGCATTAAATAGCAATTCCATATCCAGCTTGCTTTCTTCGTGATGATAGTTAGGCATTACCGCATTGTAGCCCGATAGAGAAGGCTCTGCATAAAAAATGCTTTCATCTATTTCCTTTACCTTTTTGAAAGTGAGTTTAGTCGTAATTTCCTCTACCGATGCTTTAAGTGCCACATCGTTTTCATCAAGCATAATTACCGTATCAATGAGGTTATCCAGATCGCGCACCTGGTGTGTTGAAATGATGATGCAGCGATCTTCAGTTAGAGCTGAAGCCATGATTTTCCTAAACTGTGCTTTCGATGGGATATCCAAGCCGTTTGTTGGCTCATCCATAATCACCAGTTTAGCTTGCGTAGCTAGTCCAAAGGCTATAATAAATTTTTTCTTTTGGCCATAACTCATGTCAATTAGCTTGTTGCTAACCGGAATATCGAATTCCTTTAAAAGCGTGGCCAGATACTGGTGGTCGAAGTTGGGATAAAAAGGCGCATTGGCTTTCAGGTAAGAATCAATTTTTACCGCTGGTAAATAAAATTCTTCAGGGATAAAGCAAATCTGTGCCAGCAGTGCAGGTTGTCTCTTAGCTGGATTAAAACCCATTACATCCAGTTTTCCGCTTTGTGCATACACTAAACCAGCCAAATTTTTAAGTAAGGTAGACTTACCTGCGCCGTTTTTGCCAAGCAAACCGTAAATATGACCATTGCTTAAACGCATGCTCATATTTTTAAATAATGGCTTATGCTTGCTGTAGCCAAAATTCAGATTGTTAATTTCGATCATACTTACTGTATTAGTTAAATAATACACTAAAGTAATGTTCATTTTTTAATCTGCCAAATTTTTGTACATTTTTTCGTTTAGCCCGGCACTACCTCCGTTGCGCCATTTTTTATAACACCTTTGTAAAATATAGCTTAATCTCTTCCGCATTAAAACATCATTAAGCTGTAGATTGTATGTTTGTGGAATATGCAAGGAGCACTTACGCTAAAGACTTATTGTCATTCGCGGAAACTCGGTGTGCTTTGCGGTAAAATAACCCAGGATGATGTCGAAATTATTTTCACCTTTTAAATTAAAGGATGTAACCTTAAAAAATAGAATTGTTATTTCTCCAATGTGTCAGTATTCTGCAGTTGATGGTTTTGCCAATGACTGGCATCTGGTACATTTGGGTAGTCGTGCTGTAGGTGGTGCGGGCCTTATTATCCAGGAAGCTTCGGCAGTAACAGCCGATGGCCGGATTACTTATGCAGATTTAGGGATCTGGAAAGATGAGCACATTGAGAAATTGAAGCAGATCGTTTCATTTATTCACGATAATGGCGCTATTGCAGGTATTCAGTTGGCCCATGCAGGCAGAAAGGCCAGTTGTGAAGTGCCGTGGAATGGTGGCGAGCAAATTGCCGACGGTGAGCAAAGCTGGCAGCCAGTGGCTCCGTCGCCCATTTCTTTTAAAACCGGTCAGGTGGTGCCGCACGAGCTGAGTATTAAAGAAATTCAGGATATTGTTTTTGCCTTCAGGGCAGCGGCAAAACGTGCCTTGGCTGCAGGTTATAAGGTTGTAGAAATACACGCTGCACATGGTTATTTGCTGCACGAGTTTTTCAGCCCATTAAGCAATAAACGCAGCGATTTGTACGGCGGAAGTTTTGAAAATCGCATTCGTTTGGTTATCGATGTGGTTGAGGCGGTACAATCAGTTTGGCCGGCAGAATTACCTTTGTTCGTCCGTATTTCAGCTACCGACTGGAGTGAAGGCGGCTGGAATGAAAACGATTCGTTGCAACTGTCAGCAGTTTTAAAAGACCGTGGGGTAGATTTGATCGATGTTTCTTCAGGTGGTAATGTACCTGATGCCTTTATCCCGGCCGGTCCGAATTATCAGGTTCCTTTTGCTGATAAAATCCGGAATGAAATTGGCATTTATACCGGCGCAGTAGGTGTGATTGTAGATGCACATCAGGCGGAAGAAATTTTGCAGGACGAAAAGGCAGACTTAATTTTTATTGCCCGCGAATCGTTGCGTGATGCTTACTTCCCAACACATGCAGCGCAGGTTCTTGGCGATGATATTGAATGGCCGAAGCAGTATGTTAGGGCCAAGAGAGAAACTTTTAAGAAATAGTTTGTTGCGTTTATGAGAATTTTCAATTGAGATCTGTCAACGGCAGCTTTTGGAAAGAACCTGTCAAAATGCTTTAAAGGCTCTTCGACAGGTTCAATTGACAAACCTTTTATTATTTAGCGATAGTAAAAGGAATGTAAAGTCCGAAAGTGATATTTCTGCCAGGGTTATAAACACCTAAATTAAGGTTTTCTGAATCTATACGTCCGGGTTTTAACCTGCTTAATGCATCATAATATTTATGATCTAACAGGTTGTTTGCCGAAACAGATAATTTAACAGGCTGTTTGCCAAGATTAAAGGTTGCGCCAATACCTGCATTTAACAAAGTATATCCGCTCGTTGGTGTTTCGAAAACATCATCGATACGTGTTTGTTTAAATGCTGAATTAATGCCGACTGATAAATAGGCATCATTTGTTCCTTTAAATTTAGGTTCAAAACGCAATTCGTTACGCAATGTTCCCGCCGGGGTAAATGCAAGCGGGCTGTTTAAGGTGTTATTTTGTGCATGCACATAACCAAAAGTATTTTCGAAGTGGATAAACGGGACCGGATGTATAGTTAAGCTGGCTTCTGTACCCAAAAGGTTGGCATTTACCTGGCCGTAACGGTATACGGGATAATCATCGCCTTCAGCTGTAATTCGCTCTCCGTTGGTCGAAGCATAAATAAAGTTGTGGATGTAATTGTTATAAATACTTACACTGGCACTCACAATTTTGCCTTCGTACTCTAAAGCGGCATCTACCTGGTAACTGCGCTCTGGATTTAAATTAGGGTTACCTATTTCGTACCTGAAAGTTCCTTCATGCACTCCGTTTGAAGCCAGTTCGGCTGGGTTTGGTGCGCGGAAAGCTGATCCTGCATTTGCTTTAAAATTCAGTTCATCGCTAAACTGGTGGGTAAAGCCTAAGGCACCGCTAACATTCGAAAATTTATTCTGGAAAGGTGCAAATTGCTCTTTCCCATCTACAAATAATTGTTTTCCGTTATTCTTTCTGTAATCGTAACGGGCACCAATGCTAAAAGTGCTGTTTTCCCAGTTTTTCTTGGCGTAAGCAAAAACACCAACGCCATAAGTATTATAATCCGGAATCAAAAACTCATCATTTGCCTTATTTTTACTGTGACCTGCATCGGCACTTACGCCAAATACCGGTTGCCATCCATTGGTTTCGTGGATATAGTATTTCAAATCGGCGTTGTAGGTTTTAAGATCGAAGAACAGCGATGGATCCGGTCCTTCTTCCAGTTCGCGGCGTTGATTTTGCTGGAAACCAAAATCTGCCTTTAAATTACCATTGCCTATAATAAAATTGTTATTTAAGGCTATTTTAAAGTGCCTGATGTCCTGGCGGGGATAATCTAACGTACGGCTTTTAAAATCATCGTTGCTAAAAGCACTTCCGTCAGCTTTAACAAAATTTCCGTTATCATCTAAAGTTGGTTCGTAAAAACCAATATTGTTGCGAAAATTCGAAACATTTAAGTGGGTATAACCCCAGCTTTTATTTAAGCCGACCATCCCGCTCAAATCGGTTTCATTAAAACCCGAATTGGGAAAATATCCGGTAGGCGTTTTAAAAGAATATGCATTTTTGTAAGTCCCCCTCGCTCTCCAAACAAATCCGTTTTCGTTACCGTTTAGCATGAGCGAGTTTGCAGTAAGGCCATTGTTGGTTGAGTAATTGGTAATAAACTCACCTTTAACCTGACCTTCAGGAGCGGTGCTGGGTTCCAGTAAATTAATTACGCCACCCAGTGCATCAGAACCATACATCAGGGAAGCCGCGCCACGTAAAATTTCTACGCGGTCTGATTTGAACTGATCGATTTCGATACCATGTTCATCACCCCACTGCTGGCCTTGCTGTTTAATTCCATCATCTAAAGTTACAATGCGGTTGTAGCCTAAACCTCTGATTACCGGCTTGGAAATAGAAGGTCCGGTGGTAATTTGTGAAACACCTGGAACTTTAGCTAATGCATCAATTAAATTGTTTGCCGGTTGCAAAAGCTGGTCTTTACCCACAACAGCTGAAGAGGCACTGTTTCTTTTACTGGTACTACTGATCAAACTCCCGGTGATTACAATTTCTTTGGTTTCGATGGCAGTGGGCTGCAATGAAAACTGAAGACCTGCTCCCGTAGAAAGGTTGACCATTTGTGTGGCTGTTTTGTAGCCTACATAATGAACCTCAACCAGATAAGTGCCTTTGACAGGCAGGTTTTTAAGTGTAAAGGTACCTTCGTTGTTGGTTATTGCGGTAACTTTTAAATCAGGGATAAAAATAGTAGCCCCTGGTAATGTTTGTTTGGTGCTGGCGTCAATAACCTGACCTGTAATGTCCTTTAGTACTGAAGCAAAGGCTGTATTGCCCAATAATGTATATAGAATTACTAAGCCAATTAGCTGTAATTTTTTCATGAGAATGTATTGTAAATAAGTAGGATAGAAAAACCGAAAGCATAGCGCAAAAACGGGCTATTGTTTAGTCTCTCGCATAAATAATTTAATAAAAAGCACGCAAACGGTGCGTTAGAAAGAAAAAATTAGGCCAAAGGTGGACCACGTAAACTTGATCGCCTTACTTCTGTAAAGGCATTTTTTAAGGTAGGCTCTGTAGGGTTAAAAATCTTTGCGCACAGGAAGATCCTGTAAATGTGGTGTGCAGTTACATAGTTTTTCTCAAAACTTGCATTACAGATTAAACAGGTATCTCCATGCGCCTGAAGGTGACTAACATGTTTACAGTTAATCTCTTTTTCTACAACCGGAACAGGAGTATGATTGTGAAGTACGCTCCATGGGGTTAAAGCAATAGCAAAAACAACCAGCATCAATGCCGATAAATATTTTTTGATATTTTTCCTGTGCTTTTTCAACGCTTCAAAAGTAGCAATTCCTAAGCAATTATATATATTTGAAAAGTAACATTGCTTTGATGCTGGTATAATCCAAAATTTTGGCTGTTGTTTAAGGTAACATAGTGAAGCCTGATCTGTTTAAATTAATGCCAAATCCAAATTAACAGCATGTCTATATTCGAATGGTTTTTTGAACGAGATAATCCGGGACCAACAGGTACTGTAGAAACTTACCACTATAAATTACATTGGCCACGTATCTGGATCATTATGGCAGGTACTGCCGCTTTAACTGCCTTATTGTTTTTCATTTACGGTGTGGCTTTTCACCGGTGGGAAAATTTTGTTTTAGGGGATGCTTGCCTCGCGACATTTTTTACATTGGCTTACCTTGTGCTATCCTATTACGTTTATATTAAGCCTGATTATGACAATATGGGCTACCTTGGTTTTATCGATAATCCATTTAAATATACCGACGATGTTAACCGGTTTATGATGTTTTTCCAGATGTTACTTATGCCTGGTAAAATTATTTCTATACCAATTGTAAACCTGTTTTCGTTATTCATAAAAAGGAGAGAAATAAACCGCTAATGGCTTTTATAAAGAAAAACCTCGTTAATACATTATTCATTATCTTGCTATTGGCAGTAATATTGGTGCCTGATGCCAAAGCTTTTTTAATTAAAGGTTTAATGGAGATTGGCTTTTACAAACCAGATATAGAAACCCCTGCGACTCCTGCTACGAACCTGAATGGTATCCGCTTTAAAGATGTGAAAGGTAATACTGTTGATTTGGGCGATTTAAAAGGTAAAGTAATATTCCTCAACTTTTGGGCTACCTGGTGCCCGCCCTGTCGTGCCGAAATGCCATCGGTTAATAAGTTGTATGAGCAGTTTAAAGCCGATAAAAATGTAGTATTCATTTTTGCAGATGCCGATGGCGACCTGGCCAAATCTACCCGCTTCATGATCGGTCGTAAATATGAATTGCCGGTTTATAAAGTAGAAAGTGATGTGCCAGAGCAGATATTTTCGGGCTCACTGCCCACAACAGTTGTTTTTGATAAACAAGGCCGTCTTTCTTTGCACCATGAAGGTGCTGCAGATTATGCAGATAAAAAAATCGTTGATTTCCTGAATAAACTTAGCCGTTCAAATTAACCAGACTGTGCCCGATTAATTCTGATGATAAGATGATATTTGTATTTGATATATGTAGTTAGCTACATATATTTGAAACAAAATGTTACACTATGCAAAATGAACTTAAAATAGAACGGTTAAACAATCAAAATTGTGAACAGATTATTGACCTGATTTTACCCATCCAGCAGATAGAATTTAATGTAGATATCGATTTGGCTGCACAGCCAGATTTGCTGGATATTGAAACTAACTATGATGCTACAGGTGGTGCATTTTGGGGAGGCTGGCTGGATGGCGAACTTATTGGTACCATTGCCTTAATTGCGGTGCCCGAGCATCATTCAGGAGCAATTAGAAAAATGTTTGTGAAAAAGGAATTCCGTGGTAAAGCGTTTGGTCTGGCCCAGGCTTTGTTGGAAAACCTCATTGCCTATAGCCATCAGAATAATCTGAAAGCATTATATTTAGGCACAAAAGATATTTTACAGGCGGCTTGCCGTTTTTACGAACGAAATGGTTTTGTGCAAGTTAATATGGAAAGGCTACCTTCGCATTTCCCAAGGATGGCTGTTGATAATGTTTTCTATAGCCTGGAATTAAAACCTGCTTAAATGGAACAAAATGTAATTGATGCTTCGGGTTTATTGGCTATCTCTACACGCTTACAACGTTTGAGCGATCAGATCCGTAAGGATGGCCTGCTGATTTATAAAGCCTTTGGCATCGATTTTCAGCCTAAATGGTTTCCGGTTTTGTATACTTTATATAAAAAATCAACGATGAGTGTGGTACTGCTTTCGGAAGAAATTGGTTATGCACACCCATCTACTATTAGTTTATTGAAAGAGCTGGAAAAAGAAAAACTGATCCGCTCCAAAAAAGATAAAACAGATACCCGTAAACGTTTGGTAGAGCTTACCGAGCAGGGACAAACACTGCTTTCTACCATGGAGCCGGTTTGGGAAGTTATTATTAAAGCAACTGCCGAAATTACCAATACGCATAACAATCTGATGGCTGCCATAAATGAAGTGGAGGCAGGTTTAAGGGAAAAAAGCTTTTTACAAAGAGCAGAAGCTTACCTTAAAAAATAATTGAATTTTGAATGGCAGAATGATCTCTAACGGGAAGGTTAACCAATGATTTTGTTATTTTTGCCCTTATGATTTCATTTTTCGAGGCTTCACTGAAGCAACTTTCCATCCATCATACAGGCAATAAACTGCTTGAAGAATATTACAAGCTTTCTGATGCACCCTTAAAAATTGATGATGAGGTATTGGGCAATTTGTTAATGCAGTATTTTTTAAAGCCCTTTGAAAAGGTGAATGAGGTATTCCATTTTTATCATCCCAATGATAACCTGGAATTGAACGAGGTTTTCCACTTTGTGCATGAGATTTTCGAAAACAACGAACTTTTTCATGAAGATTCGCAGCAGCTGGCCAAACATTTATACGATGTAGCCAATCACCCCAAAATTAAATCTGGCGAGTTGTATGTAGCTTATTTTGAAAAGGTACAAATTGAAGGTGAGCAACTGGATGTGGTGGGAATATTCAAATCGGAAACCAAAGATACCTACCTGAAAGTTTACCCTGAACTGGATGGCTTTAATGTAAGTTACGAACAGGAGGCCATCAGCATTAACAAGCTGGATAAAGGTTGCCTGATCTTTAATGTGGCGCGCGAAGAGGGTTATAAGGTAGTGGTGCTCGACCAGTCGAAAAGCAGCAATGACTCAGCGGTGTACTGGAAAGATGAATTTCTGAAATTGAAAATCCGGAATGACAGTTATAACCAAACCAACAACGTTCTTGGCGTTTACAAAAACTTCGTAACCCAGAAATTAGATGACGATTATGAGATCAGCAAAGCAGATAAGATTGATTTGTTAAACCGGTCGATGAAGTATTTCAAGGAGAAAGAAACGTTTGATATTGAGGAGTTCGGAAACGAGGTAATTGGCAATGCGGAAGGGATCGAATCGTTTAAAAATTATAAAAAAAATTACGAAGAAGAATATGAAAGCCCGATTGCCGATCACTTCGAAATTGCCGAATCGGCCGTTAAAAAACAGGCCCGTGCTTATAAAAGTGTGTTGAAACTGGATAAGAACTTCCATATTTATATTCACGGCAATAAGGATATGATTGAAAAAGGTTACGATGACGACAAGTCGATGAACTTTTACAAGGTTTATTTCAGGGAAGAGGAATAAGGTAAGCTAGTTGCGCTGAGCCACAAACTAGATCTTTTGTTGCGCCTTTAAGGCCAGGTACTGATTAATTACGTTTACCGTTAATTTTTGTGGGGGGGTAAGAATAGCCAAAATACCGTGCTTATTTAATTCCTTGACCATAAGTTTTTTCTCGTAGATAAATTTTTCTGCAATGGTTTTGTGGTAAATGCCTTCAACATCTTTAGCTGGTTCGCTGCTCAGGGCCTTTAATTCTGTATTTTCAAAAAACACCACGACCAATAAGTGGTATTTTGAAATCCGCTTTAGATATGGCAATTGCCTTTGCAAAGCCGACAAGCTTTCGAAATTGGTGAAAAATACCAATAACCCGCGCTGTTTTACTACTGAACGTACCGTAGCATACAAAGCTTCTAAATTGCTTTCCAGATATCTTGTTTTTTCTTTGTAAAGGACATTCATGATGTTGCTCAGCTGCACAGATTTCCTGTCGGCAGGTACAACCGCGCCAATATTTTCTGAAACAGTAATTACGCCGGCTTTATCTTCTTTCAGCATGGCTACTTTGGCCAGCGCAACCGAAGCATTGATCGCGTAATCAAGCAGGCTAAGACCTTCGAAAGGCATTTTCATTACACGCGATTTGTCGATAATGCAATAAATATTCTGCGACCGCTCATCGGTATAGGTGTTTACCATCAGGGCACTTTTTCTTGCTGTAGCTTTCCAGTTTATAGTACGGATATCATCGCCACCTACATAATTTTTAATCTGGTCAAACTCGCTGCTGTGACCAACCTTTCTGATTTTTTTTATTCCGAATGCAGTTAAATGATGCGAAACGGCCATGAGCTCGTACTGACCAAGATTAATAAAAGAAGGGAAAACGGGTAAAACTTTAGCTCCGTCAAAATTGTAGCGCCGACTGATTAAGCCCAGGGGCGAGCTAATGTAAGCCCTGATAAAACCAAAATTGTATTCGCCACGTTTGGTTGGGCGCAAATTATAGTGGATTGACTTAATCTCGGCTGGTTTGATGTGCAGCCTGAAATCTTTATCCCGCAGCTGAAACTGAAAAGGAACCTCATCGATTACCCTTACCGTAATACCAAAGCCATAGCGGTTTCTGATTTCGATCTGTACCGGGTTTTCGTCGCCGTTGCTAAGCCGCTTCGAAGTAAACCTTTTAGCGTCAACGCCCCCGCTAACGCGATAGAGAATAAAAACATCGGTTAGAAAGAGGATCAATAGTACACCTGTTGCTATTTCGGGTATATCGCCCAGCCAGGCAAAAAAGAATTTCAGCAAGAAAAGTACAACGCAAAGCCCTAGCGCCGTAAAAAGACGGTCGGTTAAAAATAAATTGATGTAATATTGCTGAAAGAGTTTTTTCAATGTTATTTAATCGGTTAATTGTGTAAATCAGTTAATCTTCAAGTTCTGCTTAGGGTGAATTAATGATAATGGAGGCTCAGGACTACTGACTTAAGGTTGTGACTTATCTTGGTACTTCAATTTTTTTAATAATCTGGTTTACAATATCGCTGGTGGTTAAACCTTCCATTTCTTTTTCAGGCGATAACAAGATGCGATGTGCCAGCACCGGACCTGCAACGGCAATAATATCATCTGGTGTTACAAAATCACGGTCCTGGATAGCAGCAAAGGCTTTGGCACTATGCACGATTGCCAGTGATGCACGCGGTGATGCACCCAGATAGAGCGAGGAATTATTGCGCGTTTCGTGCACAATTTTGGCAATAAACTCGAGTAACTTGGGCTCTACAAATAAATTGCGGATAATGGCTCTGGCAGCCTGGATCTGATCTACAGACAGCACAGGTTTCACTTCATTCAGTAAAGTTTTATTTACCAGTGTGTGTTGCGCCGTTAGTATGGCGGTTTCCTCTTCGAGCGAAGGGTAATTTACTTCTATTTTAAAGAGAAAACGGTCTAGTTGTGCTTCGGGTAAGCGGTAAGTACCTTCCTGTTCAATTGGATTTTGGGTAGCAAGTACCATAAAGGGCTCATCCATTATGTGGGTTTCGCCATCAATGGTAACCTGGCGTTCTTCCATGACCTCGAACAAGGCTGATTGGGTTTTGGCCGGGGCACGGTTAATTTCATCAACCAATATAATATTGCCAAAAATGGGGCCTTTCCTGAATTCAAAATCACCGGTTTTAGTATTGAATATTGGTGTTCCCAAAACATCGGATGGCATTAAATCTGGGGTAAACTGCACCCTCGAAAATTGTGCAGCGATAGATTTGGCCAGCATTTTGGCACTAAGTGTTTTGGCAACGCCAGGTACGCCCTCGATTAAAATATGGCCATCGGCAAGCAAACCGACAATCAAGAAATCAATAACCCGTTTTTGTCCGATAATAATATGACTAAGCATATTTCTAATTTGGTTTACCGCTTCATTTAATGCGCTTAAATCCGTGCGTGGGTTAAACTGTTCTTGTTCCATTGCTATGCGTATTTTTATAAAACTGTTCTATGCTCTCGTTTAAATTAATCAATTCTGTATCGTTTAATTCTGTTATTTGAGGTATTTGGATAAAATACCGGGTTAATGTTTTTGCCAAAGCTTCATTGATACCTGTTTTATCCATTAATAGCTGTGTAAATTCATTATCAATTTCAGTTGTTTTAAGATAATATCTGCTGCGGAGGTGTTCCATAAAATAGTTGATCTTTTTTAGCGCTATATCATGGTTGTTGTGCTCCTGGTAATATACGCTGCCAACCACATGCGTAAAAGCCAGCGATGAATTTATATTCGGATCGGCTATCGGGATAATCCTTTGTCTGCGTTTAATCTCGAATAGTACAAAAATGAGCAGGCTGAAAATAGCCAGGTAATAGGCAAATTTTAATTCAGGATGCTTAAAGAATACCCCTAGTATATCGGTAGTTGCATTTTTCTGTCCGGTAAAATACTCGTCGAAAATTATGGTTTTATTGCGCTGTAAATAACTCAGTGTTTTGGCTGCATATTCGGCACCGTATTTATTGAGCAGGTTAAAGTTGGTGTAAAAACCCGGCTCGGCAATTAAGTACAAAAAACCCTTACCATAATTGTAGCGGATAAAATTAGGCTTGCCATTTCCGTTTATACCTAAAATGGTTGCCTTTGCAGAATCGGTTTTACTAAAGAACTGGCTGCCAATTCCTCTTTCGAATCCATAACTAGCCTCTGTTTTAAGATTAGGATGCGTGAAATTAAGGGTATTTCCTTCAGCATTGAGGGCAGTACGTGTTTGTAATTTCAGCTCCTTCTCTATTTCACCAAAATCGTAACTGGCAATAAATACATCATTGCCTGCTTCCATATATTTGATCAGCTGGGTTAAATCGTCTTTACTTAGATCCACCTGCAGTGCCGCTATGAAATAGACTGTTTTGGTAAAATGCTTCGATTTTAAGGTATTATAAACAGCCTGTGGTGAGGTTTTAATGGCGGCATCAGGTAAAATGTCTTTAAACTGATGAAATAAAATATAGGTGCCGTAAGGTATTTTGTCCTTTGCTGAATAGGTGGGCGCCCAGTTGGTTGGTGTTGGTTTATTGTATTGTGCAACCAGATAAGCTACTATTAAAATGCAGCCGATAATAAAATATACTTTATATCCTTTCATCTAATCCGGCTGTTAAAGTGATTGAATGACTGGTTAATCGGCTCGAACCGGTTGGCATCGATCGGGAAATCTCCATACCAGATGTAATCGAACTGAAGGGTAAGTTTACCAAAATCATTTTTAAGTGCCGGTTCACGAAGCTCGGTTAAATAATGGTAATTGGTTTTTTCAGGTTGCCACTCGATCAGTTCCGCGTCGCTCAGTTTTTTTAATGCCCTTAAATACAATAGCCTTACTGCCAGGCGGAATTTTCTTTCGGCAATTAAACGTTGCAGTTCCTGCTCGTAATCAATTTCGTGAATGTTCTCGGTCAATACGTCATAAGGCAGGATGGTTTCTTTCGATTTTCTGCTGAATATATTTTCTGAACCAATTAACTTAAAAACAATGAATATGACCACGCCAACCCCCAAAACAATAAAAATATATCGTGAAAAAGGATTAGCAGCTGTACCTTGGAACAAATCGCCAATCATACGCCAGAATTCATACCAAAACCTATCCCATAATGAGAGTTGTTGGTGGCCGATTTCATCGTACTGAAACTCTTTTTGTGCTTTATACTTACTTATAGCTTCTTTATCAAACTTTGCAGCAGTAACCTCGCTATTGGTATCAATACGCACAATACTTGGCTTAGGCTTAGTTTTGCCAGCCTGTGCTTTGCCAATTACCGGGGCAAAAAACAAAAGCAGTACGAAAATATTTCTGATTAAAGTGCGCTGCATCTGCTAGTATTCTTCGGGTCTGGTATCAACCGGTTTTTCATTAGTGCCGAAACTCGAAATGCGTTCCATTAAACCAGTATTTTCTTTCTGCTCAACTAAACTGAAATAAACCAGTGAAATGGTAATCACCGGAATAATGGTAAACACCTGGCAAATAGCCTGCAATACGGTTGTGATCATGGTTAGGCTTACACTCATACGCGGCGTTTTACTGGTAAACATGGTCATCATATTAAGCAGACTCGTTGGCAGCACAACCATGCTCATGCATGCTGAAACAATAATCCACACCACTAGCAGCGTACCAAAAGTTACCCAGAAATTATCTTTAATAATTTTGAAACTGCGGCTAAATGAATAACCTAAGGATCCGTTTTCAATCACCATAATGGGAAACATCATGGCTACAAAAGGAGCAAGCCAGAAACCCGGAACGAGGCAGCAGATAAAGGCAACTATCAACATTAATATCAATAAAAAAGAGCTGCCAAAAACCCGGAGAAAGTAGTACTTAAAGTAACCCCAGACTTCATCGCTGGTAGGTACCTGGTTCCCCTTTCGTACATAAAGCGCTATGTACGAAAGGACAGCTACAGTCATGCTCGAATAACTGGCCATTGAAAACAATAGTGATAAAAAATATTCTAATCCATATAACTTTCCAAGGTCCATCCCGTTGGAGTTTCTACCGTTGCCAATCGTGTTGATAATGTTTACTGTTTTATACTGCTGCATCAGCATGGTAGCCATACTGGCCAAAACAAACAAACCGCAAAAGGTAAAATAGGTTTTCATTAACGGCTTAAAATTTTGCCGGATAAAGGTAAAGGTATCATTAATTACCTGGCCGAAATCTCTTCTTTTCTTAAATTCTAATTGGTTTACCATATCAATAGGTGGTTGTTTGTTGGAGCTTAATTTTAGCGGGATAGATGAATACATACCAGACGATAAAGGCAGCCGAGAACAACAGGATGCCGGCACTTAATACCACTGGCATTTCGGTATGGCGGGTAACAAAACTTTCGAAAAAGGCAGCTACAACGAAGATGGGAATTAAACCAATTACAATTTTTAAACCATCTTTTGCACCCCTTATTACCGATGCCATACGCGAGTAAGTTTTGGGAAACAACAAGCTGTTGCCTAAAATAATACCGGCAGCACCTGCGAGCACAATGGCTGATATTTCGAGCGTTCCATGGATCCAGATTACCAGTACAGATTGAAAACCCAGGCCTTTGCTAAAAAAGAAATATTGAAAAGAACCAAGCATCACACCGTTGCGGAAAAGAGAAACAATAGTGCCAAAAGAAAATATAATACCTAAAACAAAAGTATACAGCGCCACATAAATATTATTGACGCCAATCTGAAAAAACATGATAAACTCGTTCCGTTGCTTATATACGCCAAAAGGGTCGCCTTTGGCAATGTTTTCGTTGGTCATGTTTACATAACCGTCGCCCATAATGAGGCGTACAAAAGTATCGTCGTATTTGGCAGATAAAGCACCAATTGCACACGAGATGATAAAAAATGCAAATGCATACCAAATCTGTTTTTTATACTGAAAAAATACAAGTGGAAGCTCGGTTTTCCAGAAATGGATAAAACGGTTTGTCTTCTCTTTTTTGTTTTTATAAACTGATTGATGCAGTTTAGAGGCCAGTCCGTTTAAATAGGCTGTTGTTTTAGAGTTGGGATAGAATGTTTTGGCATATGCCAGGTCGTTGGTAATTTCGATAAACTGGTTAGCCACTTCATCAGGGTTCGCCTGCTGCATGGCATCGTAGTGTTGCCACTTTTCCGAATTCTGTTTAACAAATAATGCTTCTCTCATGTAAGGCGTTACCAAATCCTGGGTTAAAATAGTTAATTTTTTATGGATAAAAAATCACGACAAAATATATAAGATGTTTAGCTAAAAAATTAGCTGCTGAGATACGACGATTATCCTTAAAAAAAATTATGTTTGAAATATGGATAGCATCAAAATTAACACTGCTCAAAATATCGATATCTCTTATGAAATTGCAGGTTTGGGCGAACGCATCGCAGCCAGGTGTATTGATTTGGGTATTTTTTTGGTGCTTGGAGTAATAACGCTGATTTTGATGGGAGCTAGTGAGGCTACTATGTCAGGAGGCGCAAAGATTATCTTTGTAATATTTACGGCTGTTTTTGCTTTCTACGATCTGGTTTGCGAGCTTACTATGGGTGGACAAAGTTTAGGCAAGAAGGTGCTCAAAATAAAAGTGATCAGCCTTGATGGCGGGCAACCAACGCTTAGCCAGTATATTTTAAGGTGGTTATTCAGGATAGTTGATTTTGGCATTCCGTTCGGCTGGGGTGTAGTAGCCCTAATTTCAGTAATCGTAACTAAAAATCACCAGCGCCTGGGAGATATTTTAGGGAAAACAACTTTAATTAAGACTACTCCCAGAACTCAGTTTACTAATATGGCCTTTAGTTTTAGCCTGCCCGAAACCTATGAAGCCAGGTTTAAAGATGTACTCCACTTAAACGATCGAGAGATCGAGCTCATTCACGAAGTATTAACAAGCTACTACCAAACTGGCAATGCAGCGTTAATTTATACCATGGCTGCTAAAACAAAAGCGCATATTGTGGTCAGCATTCCGGAGGGTATGAATGAATTACAATTTTTAGAAACAATACTTAAAGATTATAAACACCTGACTTCAATGGTTAATGTTTAAATGCAGCATAATGCTGCAACATTTTGTACAGGTAAGAAAACATTACAAAATTACCGACAACAATGACCAGTATTCGTAAAATTAGCTTATGTTTTTTAACGGGGAATCTATGAAGTAACCCGGCAGAAATGAATAAGAATAATAATGGAATAGTTGGTGGATATAATAACCAGCTTTTTGATAAATCGCCTTGTATTAAGGCAATAAAAGAACGCTGAAACCCACATCCTGGGCAGTCAATGTCAGTTAAAGCTTTAAACGGGCAGGTAATTAAATGATTTTGCAGCCAATCAACCAGGTTGATTAAGCTGCAAAATATAAAAAGGATAAACATAATTGCTTAAACTACCGGTGGCGGTGTATCGCTGGGTTTATCTTTGTTCTCAAAAGGATTGTTAAAAGGGTTGTTTGGATTGTTGAAAGGATTGTTTCCAAAACCACTATTCTGCGCTTCAGCAGCTGATGGACCTAAATAGGTAGCCGATCCGAAACCTAAAATTGGCCAGAAGATATATGGGAAGATCACAAGACCTACAGTGAAACCTTCAGATTTGCCAAAACTTTTAGCCACTAAATTGTACAGCCAAATCACAAATACAAAATTTACACAAGGGATGATTAACCATAAAATCCAGATCATTGGTTTACCAACAATTTCTAATAAAATGATTAAATTATAGATAGGAATAATTGCGGCCCAACCTGGTTTTCCGGCTTTTTCGAACACTTTCCACATCCCAATAATCATAATTACGATTATTGCCAAATAAAGAATTACAGCTCCTGTACCGATTCCGGCTAGTACACCACTTGATTCATACTCATTCATAATTTCTAATGTTTTTAAAGGTTATTAATTTAAATAGTTAAACTAAAGTAATTTTTTTAATTTAAAAACAAAATAATCAGGGAGTTAAATTATTTCAACACGGTGGCTACTTTTGTTAATAACGCATCGGCCCATTGGCCATACATTTTGCTACTTGGATGTAACCCATCGCTGGCTACAAGTGCGATATCAGTTGTGGCATTTCTCGATGCTGGTGTAATATTGGTATAGTTTACGCCTGCTGCAGCTGTTATTTCCTGATTCGCCGAATTAAAATTATCTATTTCAGCAGCAATAACCTGCGTATCTCTTCCCGAATTTTTGCCGAAAGGCGTCGCGCCCCAGTCGGGTATAGAAACCACAAAAACTTTATTTTTATCTCCACCAGCAAATGCAATGGCCTTTTGTAACAATTCTGAGAACTCTTTACGGTAGGTGCTGAGAGGATAGCCCCGATACTGGTTGTTAACGCCAATAAGCAGGGTGACAAAATCATAAGTGCCGTTTAAGTTTTCCTTTTTGATCCCCGCCTGCAGTTCATCAGTAGTCCAGCCGGTTACGGCAATAATTTTAGGGTTGGCTACCCTGATATTTTTGCCTTTTAGTAAGTTTTGCAGCTGGTAGGGGAACGATTCCTCCTGCTTAACTGCTTCGCCAAGGGTGTACGAATCGCCCAGCGCCAGATAGCTAAAAGTGCTGCCACCGGTAATAGGATTTGTTGTAGAAATATCAGTATTTACAGGCATGTTTTCGTGCTTAGTACAGCCCGAAGTTAAGAAAGAAAATAAAATGACACTGAATAAAATCTTCATGATTTTATTTACGAAATAAGCCCTGTTTTAGTTTTATTGCTGCGCTTTAATTGTTTATGGCAATTCAAGCAGTTTCATTTTAAACAGGCTGGCAATATGGGTTTTTAGCCTGGCTTTCACTTCTTCCATATCCATTTTGCGACCAAGTTCGTGCTGCAGAGAGGTAACAGCTTTATCATCTATTCCGCAGGGTACAATGTTCTTGAAATAATCAAGATCAACATTAACGTTAAAAGCAAAGCCATGCATGGTTACCCACCGACTGCAACGCACGCCCATTGCGCAAATTTTTCTTGCCTTATCATTGTCGGCATCTAACCATACGCCGGTGTAGCCAGGATAACGGCCAGCCTCAATGCCATAATCCTTCAGGGTTAAAATTACAGCTTCTTCCAGTGTACGCAGATAAAGGTGGATGTCGGTAAAAAAATTATCCAAATCCAGGATTGGATAACCCACAATCTGGCCGGGACCATGATAGGTAATATCACCGCCACGGTTTATTTTATAATAGGTAGCCTGTTTATCTTTCAAGCCCTGTTCATCTAACAACAGGTTTTCGGGATGACCGCTTTTGCCTAAAGTATAAACATGTGGGTGTTCGCAAAAAATAAGGTGATTGGGAGTAGGGGTATGGGTGTTATTTACCCGGTTGGCGGTTTTAATGGCCACCGTTTGGTTAAGTAAGTCTTCCTGTTTATCCCAGGCTTGCTGATAGTCGGTTAATCCCCAATCGGTAAAAATCGTTGGCGCTAAATCTCCGGCAATTGCTTTTTCTGCTGTATCGTTCATCTCCATTTATATTTAATAATTGCCAGCTACGTAGCCCAGCATGTAGCCGTCTTTGGTTTTAAAATAATTAACGGTTAGCTCGCGGGTGCCGTTTGGTAGTTCTACCAATGCATTTAGGGTGCCTTCGTTTTTTAATTTAAAAGGCTTAATGTGAATGTGCTGTTTAAATTCCAGGCCTTTTTTTCCATGCCATTTGTAAATGGCTTCTTTAGCACACCAGGCCACATACAAACCATCGGTATTATCGCCAATTTGTTTTTGGGCTAGTTCAACATCGCTTAAAAACTTATGTTTGATGCTTTTTATTTTATGTTTAATCAGCTCAATGTCTACTCCAACAGCATAATCTTTGCTAATCATTACCGCAGCATAATCGTAAGAGTGGCTTAACGAAATGTGGTAATCGAAATTAACCAGGTAAGGCTTGCCATGCTCATCAAACTGGCAATCGATATACTCAGCAGTATTGAGCATTGTGCGGAGTAAAAGCCGGGTACTTAACCAGTGCAACAGCCTTTTACCACTGTTTAACGATGAGATGATATCGTGTTCATGCTGTTTGAGTTGTAGCCCTGCCAACAATTCATCTTCTGTTTCTTCAATTTTCCAGATGGCTAAAACAGCATGTTCATCAATATTTTGGTTGTAAATTATTGGCATTGATTAAATTGGCGATTACATGCAAAATTATCTTAAATAAATGATAATTTAGGCCAAAAATACGCATAAAAATGATATTATCTGATAGCAGGATATTAGAAGAAATTGAGAAGGGTACCATCATCATTGAGCCTTTTAAACGCGAGTGCTTAGGAACAAACTCTTATGATGTACATTTGGGGAAATATTTGGCTACTTATAAAAGCCGTGTACTGGATGCGAAAGCCCATAATGAGATCGAACATTTTGAGATCCCGAAAGATGGTTATGTCCTTCAGCCCGGAACGCTGTATCTTGGTGTTACCTTAGAATATACAGAAACCCACGGTCATGTACCTTTTTTAGAAGGCAAGAGCAGTACTGGACGCTTAGGGATCGATATTCATGCTACTGCAGGTAAAGGCGATGTAGGCTTCTGCAATACCTGGACATTGGAAATATCAGTTGCGCAACCTGTAAAAGTTTATGCAGGTATGCCTATTGGCCAGTTGATTTATTTTGTGGTGGAAGGCAATATCGAAACGATGTATAATGCAAAAGGCAATGCCAAATACAATAACAAAACCACACGGCCGGTTGAAAGCATGATGTGGAAAAACAAGTTTTAAAGGATTTGGCACTGCGCATAACGGCAGGTTTCATTAACCCTCATATTTGGCCTTGCCTGTATAATCAGCTTAGGTGACCCTGGTGATTGTTTACTGTTAAAATGGGGAATTTCCCTGAATAAGCCGCTTATTATTATTAAAACTGCCGGGCTGACTAATGACTAATTATAAACTGATAACTATAGTTTTAGTATTATAATCAATTTTCATGTGTTCTTCATAAAAATATGCCTCAGGTTTTGTACCTTGAGGCATATTTATTTTACCTAACCACATGAAACCCAAAATTATTCTCGCCCTCAGTTTTGTATTACTCTTAATTGGCTTTACGGCATTTAAAATGGACGATGATCCGTTTAGTCAGCTTCTGCAAAAATTAGAAGATTATACTGCCAGGTATCCTCAGGAAAAAGTACATCTACATTTAGATAAACCATATTATGCCATTGGTGATGACATCTGGTTTAAAGCCTATGTTGTAAACACCAAAACGTCAGCTCCCTCCAATATCAGCAAAATCTTATATGTAGAGCTTATTAATGAAAAAGATTCGCTTAAAAAACTGGTTAAACTACCCATCATGGGGGGGATTACCTGGGGCGATTTTAAACTGACTGATTCGCTGAGCGAAGGAAACTACCGGATCAGGGCTTACACCAATTACATGCGTAATTTCGGAACAGATTTCTTTTTCGATAAAACGATTAAAATTGGAAACAGCTGGGCCAATAAAGTATTTACCAGAACAACTTACAACTTTACCAAAGAAAATAATGCGGATAAAGTAACAGCCACCATTCATTTCGAAGATAAAAACGGCATTGCATACAGCGAAAATGAAGTAAGTTACGATGTGCAGCTCGATTACAGGAGCGTATCCAAAGGAAAGGCAAAAACCAGTTTAACCGGTGATGCCATAATCAGTTTTACCAGTAATCAGGCTTTTCAGAATAAATCAGGGAAAATTATTGCCACCATTACCCTAGATAATAAGCAGAAAGTAATCAAATCAATTCCGATTACTTCAACTTCTAATGATGTGGATGTACAGTTTATGCCAGAAGGTGGTACGTTGATTGAAGAGTTGCCTCAAAAAATTGCCATCAAGGCGGTTAATCCAGGTGGTAAAGGTGAAGATGTGCAAGGTGATATTGTAGACGAAACCGGAACAACCGTAACCAGCTTTGCAACCAGTTATCTCGGTATGGGTAACTTTGTTTTCAATAGTCAGGCAGGCAGGGTTTATACAGCCAAAGTTAAATTTAAGGACGGCTCTGAAAAAACATTCAAGCTACCGTTGGCCGCAAAAAGTGGTTATGCCATTTCACTAAATAATACCGATACGGCTAAAGTATCACTAAAGATTATGGCCAGTACTGATCTGGTTAATGGCGACGAGCTGAAAGTGGTTGCACAACATGGGGGTACCGTATATTATGTTTCGAAAGCCAAAATGGATAAACAGGTGCTGATGGCTAATATCCCTAAAAAAAACCTGCCGGCTGGGGTTATTCAGTTTACCCTGCTTTCGGCGGCTAACCAACCTATTGCCGAACGACTGGTTTTTATAAACAGCAAGACAGATTTAATTGATGTAACCTTAAATGCTGCTGACGTTGCTTCCGGCAGAAAAGGGAAGGCTTCTTTAAGCTTTGATGCAGTAAATGAAGGTAAACCGGTATTAGGCAGCTTTTCTGTTGCTGTTACCAATGCAACCAAAGTCGTGCCCGATGAAGATAACGAAACCAATATCCTCACGTCACTTTTACTTACCTCCGATTTGATAGGCTACGTAGAAAAACCCAATCATTATTTTTTAAAGGATGATGTGCAAACCCAAAAGGAACTCGATAACCTGATGCTTACCCAGGGCTGGAGACGGTTTACCTGGAAAAACATCATCAACAATGTGGGACCTAACATTACCTATAAGCCGGAGCAATCTATTACCATTAGTGGTACAGTAACCAAAGGCAACAAACCGGTAGCCGGCGGCAAGGTGATGCTGATGGCTACAAAAGGAACCCTGTATATTTTAGATACTGTAACCAATGCCGAAGGTAAGTTCGTTTTTGATAACCTTAGTTTTAGCGACAGTACCAAGTTTGTGGTGCAGGCACGTACCAAAACCGAACGTAAATTTGTAGATATTAACCTCGATGTAGTACCCGGGCAAATCGTAACTAAAAATAAAAACAGTGCTGATATTGATGTCAATGTGAACAATACTTTAATGAAATACATTAAAGAAAGCGATAATTATTTTAATGAAATGACCCGCCTGGGCTTATTGGAGCGAACCATTAAATTAGAAGAAGTAACCATTACAGAAAAGAAAAACCCGGCTAAGAATTCATCGAACCTCAACGGGGCAGGCCATGCCGATTTTGTGTTAACCGCCGATCAGTTATCTACCTGTGTTACCCTTTCGCAGTGTTTGCAGGGTAGGTTACCAGGGGTAATATTCAGGGGTAATATTCCTTACCTGATGCGTAGCCAGAATATACCTATACAGCTTATTGTAGATGGGATGCAGATGGAAGCCGATTTTCTGGATAACGTTGTTCCATCTGATGTAGAATCGATAGAACTGTTAAAAAGCATTGGCAATACGGCCATTTATGGCTCTCAAGGTGGCGGAGGAGTAATTATTATTACCACTAAACGTGGTGATGGAGGCCGCAGCTACGACCGCTATGCACCCGGCATTGTTACGCTGAATCCGAAAGGATTTACAGTTTCCAGGGAATTTTATTCACCTAAATACGATGCAGCAAGTACGAGTAGCCGAGCCGATCTAAGAACAACCATTTATTGGAACCCGCAAGTGGTTACCGGAGCAGATGGTAAGGCTAAATTTGAATTTTATAACGCCGATGAACCTGGGAATTACCGCGTAGTAATAGAAGGAATTGATGCTTTGGGACATTTAGCGAGAAAAGTGTACACTTATGATGTGAAATAAAGAAAAATAGATAAATTTGAGTTATTATGCAAGCATAGTTTGTCGGCTGTAAATTGCCTTGATACTTGTACCTGCGACTATACTTGCAACTCAAACCTGATACTATTTTACGATGAATACCATAAAAGTAAGCGTTAAAGATCGTTTAGCTACGATAACATTAGATAGAGGAAAATCAAACGCACTAAACCGTGAACTGATTACCGAGCTTGATGATATGCTAAAAAATATCGCAGCCGACGATAACATTGGTGGCGTTATTTTAACAGGTACAGCTCCTTTCTTTTCGGCCGGACTAGACCTGGTAGAACTTTATAACTACAATGAAGCCGAAGCCAGATCTTTTTGGCAACTGTTTTTGGGTTTTACGGCTAACCTGGTTTCTTTTAAAAAACCAATGGTTGCTGCAATAAGCGGGCACAGTCCTGCAGGCGGTTGCGTGATGGCCCTGGCTTGCGATTATCGTGTGATGGCGGAAGGGCAGTACATTATCGGATTAAATGAAGTACCCGTTGGTATTATTGTACCTAACAGTATTTTTCAGTTGTATGCTTTCTGGATTGGCAAGGCCGAGGCCACGCGCAGCCTGCTTTCTGGTAAGTTGTATAATCCTGAAGAAGCCCTGGAAGTAGGCTTGGTAGATGAACTGGTACGCAACGAGAGCCTGCTAACTGCTGCAGAGCGAAAGATAAAAAAATATATGGAGCTGGAGGGGAATACCTGGTCACAAAGCAAACTCAACATCCGCGAAGAACTGATTGCTGCGGTAAGTGCTGATCAATCTGCCACACTTGATAAAATGCTTGCCCAATGGTGGTCGCCGGCAACACGCCACATTTTAGAAACCATTTTAGCTAGCCTGCAACGGAAGTAATTTTCAGTTGGTGGCTAATAATCAGTTCGAACAATTAACAAGTTTATCAATTAACCCATATCGCTTATGTTTAGTTATAATTCACCCATGCTTAGAGACGACGCTTTAAAAGGTAAAACTATTGTAATTACCGGTGGCGGTACAGGGCTTGGAAAAGCAATGGGCGTTTATTTCCTGAAATTAGGCGCTAATTTGGTCATCACCAGCCGTAAACAGGATGTATTGCAAAAGACTGCCGATGAGATGGAAGAGAAAACCGGCGGTCAGGTGTTGGCTGTAGCGTGTGATGTTCGGGAGATTGCACAGGTAGAAAATGTGCTGGCCAAAACACTCGAAAGATTTGGTTCAGTTGATGTATTGTTAAATAATGCCGCAGGTAATTTTATTTCGCCTACCGAACGCCTGTCTGCCAATGCCTTTTCTTCTATTATCGACATCGTTTTAAAAGGAACTGTTAACTGCACGCTCACCTTTGGTAAACATTGGATTGCTGAAAAACAGCCTGCTACAGTACTTAATATTATAACTACCTATGCCTTTACCGGCTCAGCTTATGTAGTGCCCTCGGCCTGCGCAAAGGGAGGGGTTTTAGCCTTAACCCGGTCGTTAGCAGTAGAGTGGGGCAAGTATGGAATCCGTACCAATGCTATAGCCCCCGGACCATTTCCAACTAAAGGCGCCTGGGAACGGTTATTGCCGGGAGATTTGGCCAAAAAATTTGATTTTAAAAATCGGGTACCATTAAAAAGAGTGGGAGACCACCAGGAACTCGCCAATCTGGCTGCATTTTTAGTGAGCGATTTTTCTGGTTATATCAATGGCGAAGTGATTACTATTGATGGCGGAGAATGGTTACAGGGTGCCGGACAGATGAATGGTTTAGAAGCTATTCCAAACGAAATGTGGGATATGCTTGAGCAGATGACCCGAAGTGCCAAGGGGAGCTAAACAGGAGCGACTTTAGGTTAATTAAGTTTTACCGTTCAGGAATGCTTTAAGGTTTAACCCAACTGCATAACCTTGCAACTTGTAACCTTTAAACTGCTTTCAACGTTCAAAATTCCAGCAAAATCCTATCTTTGCCCATATGAATATCTTACTTTTAGGTTCAGGCGGCAGAGAAAGTGCATTTGCCTGGAAAATGAGCCAGTCTTCGCACTGCGATAAATTAATTATTGCGCCAGGAAATGGTGGTACAGGTGAATATGGTACCAATATCAACATCAACGTAAACGATTTTGATTCCATTAAAAAAGTAGTTCTTGCCGAAAATATTGAACTTGTGGTGGTAGGGCCCGAAGAACCTTTGGTAAATGGTATTCACGATTTTTTCCTTGCCGATCAGGCCCTTGCACACATTCCCGTTATCGGACCGAAAAAAGAAGGTGCTATTTTAGAAGGAAGTAAAGATTTTTCCAAGCAGTTTATGGATCGCCATGGCATCCCAACTGCGGCATCAAAATCTTTCACGCCCGAAACATTAGAAGATGGTTTAGCATATTTGCAGAACCATGCATTGCCGGTGGTTTTAAAAGCCGATGGTTTAGCTGCCGGTAAAGGTGTATTAATTTGTACTGAAACTGTTGAAGCACAGGAAGAATTAAAACTGATGCTGGGTGGCAAATTTGGCGCAGCTGGTGCCACTGTGGTGATTGAAGAATTTTTAAGCGGAATTGAACTTTCGGTTTTCATTCTAACTGATGGCGAAAATTACATCACGCTTCCATCAGCTAAAGATTATAAAAGAATTGGTCAGGGTGATACCGGTTTAAATACCGGAGGTATGGGTTCTGTTTCACCCGTTCCATTTGCCACGCCGGAGTTTTTAGCCAAAGTTGAGGAGAGGATTATTAAACCAACGGTAGAAGGCTTGAAAAAAGATAATATCGATTATACCGGCTTTATTTTCTTTGGTTTAATTAAAGTTGGCGAAGAACCTTATGTAATTGAATACAACGCACGCATGGGGGATCCCGAAACGGAAAGTGTTATTCCACGTATCGAAAACGATTTGGTAGAGTTGTTTATGGCCTGTGCCAACAAGCAGTTAAATCAGGTTAATCTGGTTATTTCTGAGCAAACGGCTGCAACAGTAATGATTGTTGCAGGTGGCTACCCTGGCGAATATTTAAAAGGTAAAGCCATTACCGGTATCGAAAACCTGCGTCACTCTAATGCTTTCCATGCCGGAACGCTTTTAGAAAACGATGTGGTTAAAACCAATGGCGGCCGGGTAATTGCCATTACCAGCCTGCAAAAAGATTTGTTTACCGCTTTACAATCGGCCACGGCTGATGCCGGTCGAATTTACTTTGATGGAAAGTATTTCAGAGAAGATATTGGTTTTGATTTGGTTTAAAAGCTAATTATTTATAAAAAGAAACCCGCAGATTTTAATTTATCTGCGGGTTTTTTTATTTCATTCGTCCTGCTGATAGCGCATCGTCATTTCGAGCGATACGCACCGTAGTCGAGAAGTCCAGTCTGGCTGGCTATACCTTACTTCGATTTATTTCCCAATAACTCCTGAAGTTTATCCTGTAATGCCTGCTCTCTTAATCCTTTAGCCACAATTTTTCCATTCGGGTCAATCAAAAAGTTAGCCGGGATAGATTGAATGCCATACATTTGGGCCACTTCATTGCTCCAGCCTTTTAAATCAGATACATGTGTCCAGGTTAATTTATCAGCTTCAACTGCTTTTAACCAAGCTTCTTTAGTGGTTCTGGTTGTTCCGCCATCTAAAGAAACGCCTAATACTGTAAAGCCTTTATCTTTAAATTTATTGTAGGCTACTACTACATTCGGGTTTTCCTGACGGCATGGACCACACCATGAAGCCCAAAAATCTACCAATACATATTTACCTTTAAAGTCAGATAACTTTACCGGTTTACCATCAGCGTCATTTTGGGTAAAATCCATTGCTGTGGCACCAATAGCTGTTTTTCTACCCGCTTCAAAAATACCGGCAATTCTTTTACCGGTTGTTGTGGCTTTTAAATCAGCAGATAAACCTGTAAAAGCTTTTTCAGCAGCAGCTGCCTGATCAGGATCTGAAGCCAGCTGGTTAAGTGCGGTTAAACTGATATACGATTTTGGGTTATTACCGGCATAAGTTAATAAGATTGGGGTTAAAGCTTCGGTTGCCTTATTGTAGCGCTCCATGGCTGCCTCCCTTAATTTAGGGTCTTTTTGTTGCTCAGGGGTAAGTTTGGCAAATTCGCTGTTTACCGCATTAATCTCGTCATCGACCGACTTGGTTAATGCTTTTAATTTTTTATTATCATCGTTAATTACTGAGCCGGTAATTGCTGCCGTTTTTATCGAATCGGTACCGGTTATCTTAATGTTTCCGGGTTCAACAAATAGCGGAGTGTAATCCAATACTTCGCCTTTTGCAGGGCGCTTAACAAAAGGATTTTTATTGAGAAATAAATTACCTGAAGAAGGCTCCGTTAATGTGCCTTTAAAGGCAAATGTTCCATTCGCTACCGTTGTAGAGTCGGTAACGGACTTGTCGCCAGCACGGTAAACCAGGTAAACTTTATCTCCCGCTTTTAGGCCTTTAATATTCCCTTCGATGGTAAATGGCTTTTGAGCCAATGCTGCCAGTGGCAATAAAGCCATAGCAGATAATACTAATTTTTTCATGTGGTCAGTTAATCGTTTTTCAAATATAGATATATGTACGCCTAAAACGTAATCGGCTGTGTAAAATTATATTAGCTTATTTCAGGAAAAGCCAATCAGTTTAATTTCTGATAAGTACGCCACCATAAATCAGGCATTTCACCATTAACTGCAGTTTGGTAATCATCATAACGGCAGGGTACCAAATGATATCGCTCATTTTTAGATTGCCCCGATGGGTAAGGTACCTGCATCCACCAACGGTCTGATTTTTTACTTTTAACAAAGGTCATTTCGCCCGAGCCGTCTTTCAAACTTGTTCTGTAAATAATAAACTGAGATTTTGGCGTCAGCGGAAAGTCTTTTTTGCGGGCATAAAAGCCATCCACAAAGTACCAAACCATTTGTGCCAGTAAAAAGGCTGTTTGTCCGTTGTTATCGTAGGCAGGGTTAAATTCATAAAAGCCTATCGAGGTTAATTTATCGTTCATGCCAGCGTAGCGTGCCAATCTGCAGGCCTCTTCGCCATCAAAACCATTTGGTGTGGTGTTGGCATTTGCTGCGGCGTCGGCCGATCGGATGGCACCCATATCAAAACTGATCATGTTAGCGTTGCGGATAATAGGCTCTGTTAGGGTAATATCCTGCGCAAACTCGCCTAAACGGTGTACATCAAAATAGAGTTTATCCATTACGCTTAAACTTTCCTGGTTTACAAAATAGGTTTGGTAGCCTACATTGCTAAAGTTGAAAAGGTAATTCGGCTGGTGTAAAAAGATTTTGTTCAGGTAACAGTCAGAACGGGTAGCAATCCCTTCATGCTCATCGTCGCCTATGTCAAACTGGTTGTCGATAATAACCAGGTCGACTTTTTGTTCAAGATCTTCGTAGCCTAAATATTGTGCATAGGTTAAATCTTGTCCGCCACCAATAATGATTGGGATGATATTCATTTTGATCAGCTCAGCAACTACCATTTTAATGGCAATGTAGGTATCGGCTATGGTAGCACCATGTTTAATATTGCCTAAATCTACAATCCTGCTGCTAAAAGCACCTTCGTTGAGTTTGTAAAATTTCTCCCTGAAATAATCAGGCGCCAGGGCCGTGCCCTCATTATTAACAGCGCCTCTTCCGTCAAGCACCCCAAAAATAGCCAGATCATAAGTGGTTTCCTCAAAATCGGGAAAAGACTCGGTATAGATCTGTGCTTTTAACCCCAGCTGACTTGTAAAAAATCCTTGCTTGGGTGTAAAACTATCAGGGTTTATGGGTGAAAAGAAATCCGTTAATGACATATATTTAAAACTCTCGGCTCAAATATCTATTTTTGAATGCGTATTTCCACATATAGCTCGAAAAAAATAAAATGATACTGGTAACCGGAGGCACGGGATTTTTAGGATCGGAACTGATTAAGCAATTAACCAATAAAGGTTTACCGGTTCGGGCATTGAAGCGGGCGCAATCTAAAATACCGGCTTTGATTAGCAATAATCCGTTAATAGACTGGTTTGAGGCCGATATTAATGAAACTGCAGCACTCGAGGATGCATTTGAGGGCGTTTCAAAAGTTTATCACTGCGCTGCATTTGTGTCGTTAAATTCGAAACACAAGAAACAGCTTTTCCACGTCAATATTGATGGAACTTCAAACATTGTAAATCTTTGTGCAGAAAATAACTGCCGGTTGCTACACGTAAGCTCTATTGCGGCGCTGGGTAATGCAAAAAAAGACAGCAAAATAACTGAAAAGGATTTTTGGGAGTATGATGCTCAGGCGCATGCCTATGGTTTGTCTAAATACGAAGGTGAAATGGAGGTTTGGCGGGGTATTACCGAAGGGCTTGATGCTGTAATTGTTAATCCATCCGTTATTATTGGTAAAAATGCAGGTTTCGAGGGAAGTGGAGCTATCTTCAAACTGGTAAAAGATGGTTTTTCATTTTATACAGACGGGGCTTCAGGTTTTGTTGATGTTGAAGATGTAGCCAAAGCCATGATTTTATTGATGGAAGCCGAAGTTTCGGGCGAGCGGTATATTATCTCATCAGAAGATTATCATTACAAACAACTCTTCCGTGAGATAGCTGAAGGTTTTTCGGTTAAGGCGCCGACAAAAGAAGCTAAGCCCTGGATGCTGGGATTAGCCTGGAGGGCACTCAAATTTGTTTCTCTTTTTACAGGTAAGCAGCCTTCAATAACAAAAGACACGGCCAAAAGCAGCATAACATTAAGTTATTACAACAATAACAAGATTATAACGGAAACCGGTATCACATTTAAATCAGTAACCCAAAGCATACAGGAAATTACCCAATACTTAAAATAATGCCCAAACAAAAAGCTTATTACATTATCGATTTCGATAGTACTTTTACGCAGGTAGAAGCCCTTGATGAACTCGCAAGGATCTCTTTAAAGAACCACCCGGACAAAGAGGCCATTTTCCAAAAAATTGAAGACTACACCAATTTTGCCATGGAAGGCAAGCTATCTTTCTCTGAAAGTTTAGCCCAGCGTGTTAAACTTTTAGAAGCCAATGAAGATCACCTGAAGCAGTTAATTAAACATTTAAAAAAGAAGGTATCTACTTCTTTTTCTCGCAATGCTGCTTTCTTTAAAAAACACAGCGACGAAGTTTTAATTGTTTCGGGGGGATTTAAGGAGTTTATTACGCCTGTGGTGAGCCAGTACCACATTAAAAAGGAAAACATTTATGCCAATACTTTTGTAACTACCGGTGACGGAAAAATTATCGATTACGACCATGCCAATCCTTTAAGTGAAGAAGGCGGAAAAGTAAAACTGCTTCAGCATTTAAAACTGGAAGGCGAATTATTCGGTATAGGTGATGGTTATTCTGATTTTCAACTACGCGAGAGTGGGTTAATCAATAAGTTTTTTGCCTTTACCGAGAACATTGCCCGTGAAAGCATTGTGGCTAAAGCTGATCACGTTACACCTAGTTTTGACGAGTTTTTGTATGTAAACAATTTACCCCGCGCCATATCTTATCCTAAAAACAGAATTCTTTGTCTGGTAATCGGCGATGTTGATCCTTTAACCATTTCGATTCTGAAAAATGATGGCTTATCCATCAGGCATAAGGCTACTTTTGAAGAAAAATACGTTAAGGATGTAGGCATTATCCTTTTGGCAGACGGCGAAAAACTTAGCAAAGAGCAATTAAAAAATGCAGTGAAGCTTAAAACCATTGGCTATTTAGGTAATGCCAAAAATAAAATCGACCTTGAATTGTGTACCAGGCAAGGGATTGTGGTTTTTGATGACCAGAAAAACAATCCACGTAACCTCGATTTTATTCCGAAACGGGTAACCGATTTTATGAATACCGGTGCGACATATTTAAGCAGTAATTTCCCGAATTTACAGTTACCTAAAATTGATAAATCGCATCGATTAATTCACATTCATAAAAACGTTCCTGGTATTATGGCCAAGATCAATACGGTTTTTGCCAAACATGATATCAATATTGTAGGCCAGTTTTTAATGACTAACCCTGAAATAGGTTACGCCATTACTGATATCAATACCGAATATGATAAACAATTGTTCAAATCGCTTAAAAAGATTGAACATACCATTAAGTTTAGGGTTTTGTATTAAGATACTCATCCTCCACAAAATCAGCGGAAGCATTAACATAAAGGTTTTCGCTGATTTAAAAGTCTTCTGCTATAGGGTTAGCATCACTCTTTCTGCTTACCTCAGGAACTGATGCCTTTTCAGTAACAAATGCTTAGGAGCTCCAATAGCCTGCGATTTGTAAATACCTGTATGACCCGAAAATAAATACGCAGTAACACATGCCAGAGCTATATAAATCCCGGGTGCCATACCAAAGAGTTCTACACCCATAAAAATACAAGCCAGAGGCGTGTTGGCAGCTCCTGCGAAAACAGCTACAAAGCCCATTCCGGCTAATAAACCGTAAGGTAGTGGTATAAACAGGCTGATAAAGCTGCCCAATGTGGCGCCTATAAAGAAAAGGGGGGTAACCTCACCACCCTTGAAACCAGCTCCAAGTGTTAATGTCGTTAAAAATAATTTAAGCACAAAGGCATAGTAAGGCTCTGGTTGGGTAAAAGCTTCAGATATAACCGGAATGCCCAACCCAATGTAGCGCGTATTGCCTATCAGGTAAACAATTGCAATCAAAATAAAACCACCAATAAAAGGGCGTAAGGGGGGATAGTTAACCTGGCTGAAAAGTTTTGATATTCTATGGTTCATGGCAGAGAATAACCGGGCTGTTAGTCCAAATAATACGCCGGCACTTAAAGATAACAATAAGTTGATCATGCTCATTTCGGGTACGCTGGTAATGGCATAATGCGTATGCCCGACTCCCCAGGCTTTACAAGCATAATCAGCAATTACAGCGGTAATAAACGAAGGTAAAATGGCATTGTACATTACCGAGCCTATTACAAAAACCTCTAAACCGAATACGGCTCCGGCCAAAGGTGTACCGAAAACTGAAGCGAATCCAGCGCTGATTCCACAAATGAGGATAATTTTGCGATCCCTTGGCTTAAGGCTGAATATTTTGGTTAGCTGATCGGCAAAAGCTCCGCCAATTTGTACCGCAGTTCCTTCTCTGCCTGCCGAACCCCCAAATAAATGTGTAATAATGGTGCCTGCATAAATTAACGGAGCCATTATTAATGGAATTATCTTTTTGGGCGATTGAAGCTCTTCTATTAAAAGATTGTTCCCTTTTACCACCGCTGTACCCCAATAATAGTAAGCTAAGCCAATAAGTAAGCCCGCAATGGGTAAAAATGCAATGATCCAAAGGTGTTGCTCACGGTAATTTGTTACCCAGGTTAAACTTGCTAAAAACCATGCCGATGCAGAGCCAATAATGCTGCCAAGTACAAGCGAAATAAATAACCACTTAACGGTGCTGGCTAATACTAAACCGAAATCTTTTTTGATGAAATGGTTGAAAGACAAAAGAAATCCCTCACCTAATTTTTTAACAGGCATTTAATTCAATTTTAATAAAATCGTAGGAGTCATCAGCCTGTCTTGGCGGTTTTGGCGGCACCCCATCGCCTTGATTTCAAATGTATAAAATTTAGTCATTTGTTGCAAAATCTTTATCCGCATAATATGATCAGCATTAAAATAGTTTAACTGACAAGTGAGTTGCTTAGTGTACTTAAAACACTCAAAAACAAAGATTAATATTAGAAAAAACTATTAAAAAAGCCTCTTTTTTCTTAATTTGCGCAAAAAATAATGATTGAATAAGAGAATGTTGAAATGACTGAATTTGTTTCGGGTATATCATTCAAGGATCAATCATTCAAAAAAATAAAAGTATGACCGAGACATTGGATATAAAAATCACCAAAGCAGATCAAACACGTTTGACTGTTACTGATTTTTCGCAATTACCGTTCGGTAAAGTTTTTACCGATCACATGTTTACTGCCGATTTTGAAAACGGCGAATGGAAAAATTTACAGATTCTTCCTTATGGGCCAATTCCGATGAGTCCGGCAATTTCTGCCCTTCACTACGGACAGGCCATTTTTGAAGGATTAAAGGCTTATCGTCAGCCTGATGGAAAAATTAGTGTCTTTCGTGCTGATAAAAACTTTGAGCGTTTTAATAAATCAGCGGCAAGGATGTCAATGCCAACCATTCCTGAGGAAATTTTTATGCAGGGTTTGGCTGCGTTGATTAGTGTTGATGAGAAGTGGGTGCCATCACAAGAAGACTATGCATTGTATATCCGTCCGGTAATGTTTGCCATGGATCCTTATTTAGGCGTTAAAGCTTCAGATAGCTATAAGTTTGTGCTTTTAACTACCCCTACAGGCCCTTATTACAGCAGCGCTTTAAAAGTTAAAATCGAAACTGAATACACCCGTGCGGATGACGGCGGTGTTGGTTTTGCCAAAACTGCGGGTAACTATGCGCGTTCGTTGTATCCTTTCGAACAAGCTAAAAAAGAGGGATTCGATCAGTTAATCTGGACAGACTCGGTGACGCATGAGTTTATTGAAGAGGCCGGGACTGCTAATTTACTATTCGTAATTGACGGTAAGCTGATCACTCCATCGGTACGTAGTACTGTTTTAGATGGCGTAACACGTGATACTATTATTAAACTGGCTAAAGAAGCGGGTGTCGAAGTAGAAGAGCGCAGGGTATCTGTTAAAGAAGTAATTGCAGGTATTCAGAATGGCTCTTTAACCGAAGCTTTTGCCGCAGGAACAGCTGCTACTGTAACACACGTAGGTGAAATGGGCTATAATGGCCAGGTTTATAAATTAACTGACCCTGCAACCAGGCACATCTCAAACGGTATTGCTAAAAAATTAAATGATATCCGCTATGGCTTAGTGCCTGATGCGTTTGGCTGGAACTGGGTTTTGTAAATTCAGTTACTGCTATAACAAAAATGCCCCGGTACTATTTCTACCAGGGCATTTTTATTTTTGTTTAGTACTCTGGTCTTTGAACTCGAAACTTATTTATCTAGTATCACTACCCCTTTAGCTTCAAAAGCGAGCTCTTTTTTCGGATCGGTAATTTTAGCAATTTCTTCAGGAGTTTTTTTAGCGTCTTCTGCATAGTGGCGCAAGGTTTCAACAGAAATGGTCTGTTTTTTAGCTAAACCATCTAAAATTACTTTTTTACCTACAATATCTTTTGGCATAAAGAACGCATAATCTTTAAAAGTTACCCGCATAGGGTCGCCGTTTGGCATTTCTAAGGTCATCCAGCATCCTTTTTTCTTGCACACCTCAACTACCTTTCCTTCAATTTTCATTTCTGCTGTTTTTTTGTTGCCCATTTCAGCTTCTATTTTCGCAGCAGGCTTAACATCGCCGGGTTTAACTTCTTCTCCAAATTTCTGACCGGTAAAGGTTGTCTGAGCAAATGCTATTGCACCGAACAGGCAGAAGCCAAGACTTAAAATAATCTTTTTCATTTCTTATGAATTTATTTCCAGTTATTATCTGTTCAAAGTTATTTAAAAAAAGCCTGAATAACTAAAAAGTAAAAAACCCCGCTAGCATCCGCTAACGGGGCAAATCATCCCTATTTTTGAACTTAGTTAATAAATCAAAATGATAAAGTAACCAGTTAAAACATGTAAGGCAAATGTTATTCCGTTTGTAGTATTAATTGTTTGTTTGTAATTGTTTGTTTTTCAGTTAATTATGATTGTGTTGGGTTAATTTGTATGCCTGTTAGAAATTAAAGTCGGGGAATTTATTCATCAACTTGGGGAAAGTTGTTGAAGTATTTCCCCAAGTAATTTTTAGCCAAATATCATTCCGAAAACCTCTTCTATTTTGCTAACGGCTTTAATTTCTAAATTGTACTTTTCAACGGCAATGCCTTTTAAATTATACTTAGAAATATAAATAGTTTCAAAGCCTAGTTTGTCAGCTTCGGCAATCCGTTGTTCGATCCGGTTAACCGCCCTGATTTCACCAGATAAACCTACTTCAGCAGCAAAACAGTTTTTTGAAGAAACAGCAATATCCTGGTGGGAAGAGATAATGGCAATCAGCACAGCCAGATCTATGGCTGGGTCCTCAACCCTGATTCCGCCTGCAATATTTAAGAAAACATCCTGCGTACTTAACCTAAAACCGCAACGTTTTTCTAAAACGGCCAGCAGCATGTTCATTCTTTTCGTATCAAAACCCGTTGCCGAACGTTGTGGGGTGCCGTAGGCTGCCGTACTAACCAGTGCCTGTGTTTCAATAAGCATGGGGCGTGCGCCTTCAAGCGTAGCAGCTATAGCTATTCCACTCAGCTCTTCATCTCGCTGAGAGAGCAGGATTTCAGAGGGATTGGAAACTTCTCTTAACCCGCTTCCCTGCATTTCATAAATACCCAGCTCTGCTGCAGCTCCAAACCTGTTTTTAATTGAGCGCAGAATACGGTAAACATGATGCCTGTCCCCTTCAAACTGTAAAACCGTGTCAACCATATGCTCCAGTATCTTTGGCCCTGCAATAGCGCCGTCTTTGGTTATATGCCCAATTAGAAAAACGGGTACTCCTGTTTCTTTTGCAAAACGGAGTAATTCTGCCGTGCATTCCCTTACCTGCGATACGCTGCCAGGTGTAGAGTCGATATGCGATGAATGCAGGGTTTGGATGGAATCTACTACCAGAATTTCAGGTTCGAGTATTTCGATCTGCTTAAAAATATTTTGTGTTGAAGTTTCAGTTAGAATATAGCAGTCAGACGAAGGACTCTCTTTAATCCGCTCGGCCCTCATTTTAATTTGTTGCTCACTTTCTTCACCAGAGATATACAGTAGCTTTTTCCCTCTGATGTTCAAAGCCAGCTGCAACATTAAAGTCGATTTTCCTATGCCTGGCTCGCCGCCAATTAAAACCAGCGATCCTTCAACCAAACCTCCGCCTAAAACACGGTCAAGTTCCTTATCTCCGGTTAAAATTCTTCTTTCTGTCGAGGATTGTATTTCATCTACTTTACTTGGTTTGCTTAACTTTCTGGAGCTGGTATCATTTTTCCAGGCGGGTACAGATGCAGGACTTTTCTCTACGATTTCCTCTACAAAGGTATTCCATTGATTACACGAGGGGCATTTACCCAGCCATTTAGCCGATTCGTAGCCACAGCTCTGACAGAAGTATGCAGTTTTTGATTTTGCCAATTGATTGAAATTTAGAATACGAATTTAACCTTTCAGGATTGAAAGTATTTTTATTTTTTTGAACAATTAAGCCTTTGGCGAATTGGGCTTTGTGCTTTGAAGCCTGCTTAAACAAGAAAGCCCGGACGTTTAAAATCCAGGCTTTCTGTTAAAATGTTTTGAGTTATAGTTTTATCTCTTCATCCTTTGCTGAAATGAAGTGAAACTCAGTTAAATAATACGATGATTGTGCCTTCACCTTTATCCACTGGCCATATTTAAAAAACCAGCGGCGCTGAAGGTTGAAAATACCTTTGGTAATATAAGCTTCAATGTAGGGGTGAACACACAATGTTACGCCTTTTTCATTCTGCTCTCTTAAAATATAATTAAGGTTGTTTTCAATATCATCCATTAAAACGATACTCGCTTTAATTTCTCCGGTCCCGTCGCAGGCCGGACATTTTTCTACCGTAACAATGTTCATTTCCGGACGTACACGTTGTCTGGTAATTTGTACCAAACCAAATTTGCTCGGAGGCAAAATGGTATGTTTAGCCCTATCCAATAACATCAGCTCACGCAAATAATCGAATAGCATTTTACGGTTTGTTGGTTTGTGCATATCGATAAAGTCGATTACCACAATACCACCCATATCGCGCAAGCGCAATTGACGGGCAATTTCTTTAGCCGCCTCTTTGTTTACCTGTAAAGCATTTTCCTCCTGGTTTTCTTTACTGGCAGTGCGGTTTCCACTATTCACGTCTATTACGTGGAGTGCTTCAGTGTGCTCTACCACAAGGTAAGCGCCACCGGGTAAGTTTACGGTTTTACCGAAAGCATTTTTAATCTGCTTTTCAACACCAAAATGATCGAAGATCGGTTCTTTCTGTTTGTACAGTTTCACAATTTTTTCCATTTCAGGAGAAATATCATGAACATAAGAACGGATATCGTCGTACAGTTCGGGTGTACTTACGTAAACGTTTGTAAAATCAGGATTCAGAATATCGCGTATTAACGTCGATGATCTGTCCATTTCTCCCCAAACTCTTTTTGAAGGTTCGGTTGATGGCACTTTTTTAGTGAAGTTTTCCCATTTTGCAATCAGATCCAAAAGATCTTTTTGCATTTCGGCAACCCCTCTGCCTTCAGAAACAGTTCTGATAATTACCCCAAAATTTTGAGGCTTAATACTTTCGATAATCTTCTTTAAACGATTACGTTCGGTATTACTTTTAATCTTTTTTGATACGGATATGGTATTGGAGAATGGCACCAGTACCACATACCTGCCGGCAATTGATAGATCGGAACTTAAACGCGGTCCTTTGGTAGAAATTGGTTCTTTAGCAATTTGTACGGGAAGGAGCATGTTTTTACTCAGCACATCAGAAATTTTGCCCGCCTTATTAATATCGGCTTCGAGCTTTAAATTATCTAATAATGTGCCTGTAACCGAGCCATTACGCTTGATCTTAGTTAGCTTAATTAAAGATTGCACCTGAGGGCCCAAATCAAAATAATGCAAAAATGCATCCTTTTCATAACCAACATCCACGAAAGCAGCATTCAGGCCGGGCATAATTTTTTTAATGCGGCCTAAATAAATATCGCCTACGGCGTAGTTATTATTGATTTGTTCTTTGTGAAGCTCAACAAGTTGTTTGTCTTCAATCAACGCTATGGTAACTCCGGCAGGAGTCGAATTGATAATTAATTCTTTTACCAACAGCTACAGATTTAAGGCTTTCGCCTATTAACAAATGGATAGTAATAAACAAGAAAACATTTGATATAGCCGCTACTCTACGAAATGAAAATCGTATAAATACTTTAAACCTCACAGTGTTCAACTATGAGGTTTAAAGGGGCTTTATCAAAATAAGAAACTATTTTTTCTTATGTCTGTTTTTTCTTAAACGTTTTTTACGTTTGTGGGTAGCCATTTTATGTCTCTTTCTTTTTTTACCGCTTGGCATAGTTTTAAGTTTTAAATGTTTTTATTAATCTGTTAATTAATTTTTATT